>Ga0210409_10000068_pt1 | contig 236971 bp, 218 predicted proteins | sample IncBWH17MmetaG_FD_161649 | JGI IMG/M metagenome (GOLD analysis project Ga0210409, IMG submission 161649) | Forest soil microbial communities from Barre Woods Harvard Forest LTER site, Petersham, Massachusetts, United States - Inc-BW-H-17-M | ecosystem: Environmental > Terrestrial > Soil >...
AACGCGATCAGCAGCTCTCGCCCTGGCTCGATCACTACAACTTCCATCGCCCGCATGGTAGTCTCGGTTACGCTCCGCCCATCAGCCGCGCCTCTCCGGTGGGAACAACGTCTTGATAGATCACAGCTACCCCCGCCGCGACCCCTACGCCCACTACCGCGAAGCCTGGCACCTCCTCCGCCAACCAGACGGCCTGGTCTTCGGATGAGCCGTAGTTCCTACACTCTGTCATCCCGAGCGGAGAAAGATCGTCCGCGTGCGGACGATCTTACGCAGTCGAGGGACCCTGTGTTTGACGATGCAGGGTGGGGAAGTTAGCCGCCCCACGCCGTCATCCTGAGGCAGCGGAGTCCTTGGCAAAGCCAAGGACTCCCAACGAAGGATCCATGCACTCTGCAGGCACCACCACAAACGACGGGTGCGCGTCGGCATCGGTTTCCCCTATACTCTGTCATCCCGAGCGCAGAAAGATCGTCCGCGCGCGGACGATCTTGCGGAGTCGAGGGACCCCGCGTCCGCCGATACCGGCAATAAACCGAAGGGAATTCTCTGCAGGAACTCTGTCCGAACGAGTGCGTGGTAGGAACGCCTGTCGGGAGCAAGAGCAAACGCCGGGGCCTCGGGGTTTTTCGACTCTGCTCAAGATGAAAATTTGAAAAGAGGAACGCAACAAACCACGGCCTAACCTTCAGATGAGTTGTCGAATCGCCGCATTCGCGCTTTGCGAAAGGTGGGAGCCTCGAACTCCGCCACCGACGGCTCTCATCGCGTTTCGAAGGGCGGATGCTGCGGCAATCGACCGAAGTTCTTGTCGTCGGCCATTGCACAAAACTGAAGCATGGGGCACTGCTTTGTGTTAGTGGAGCGAAGGCCAGGTGGGCCAGCCCGGATGCCTTCGGTCCAACAAAATTCTCCGCCAAGCGGAGCTTGGACGGGACACCTCGAGAGTTAAACCAAACCGTAAGTCCTGGCCATACGCCAGACTACGAGGATGCGCGCCTCGTGCGACTTTCTGCAGCTCGCCCGATGAGATAACATTCTCATCTTATGCGCCAGAGCGGGTTCCGACCCATGAAGAAGCCGAGTATTCCGCTGTGCGCTGCGGTTTTCCTAGTCCTGAACGTTGCCGGTGTGATCTGCAGCGCGCAATTGCAGCTCCCGGACACACCTGCCGCTCGGCAATGTGCCGCGTGGTTGCAGGCTTTCAATCGCGGCGATCGGGAAACTTATCGTGATTTCCTACAAGAGAAATTCCCCTCCAGAGTGGAGCGCTTGGACCAGGATCTGAACTTTCGCGAGCGGACGGGCGGTTTTGAACTCAGAAAGGTAGAAGAATCCACGCCAGCGAAGTTGGTGGCGCTGGTGCAGGAGCGCGCCTCCGATCAGTTTGCACGGCTCACCTTGGAGGTAGAAGCCGTCGAGCCGCACAACATCACCAGTTTGGGGCTAAGGGCAATTCCGAGACCAGCCGAGTTCCCGCTGCCGCATGTCAGCGAGAGCGAGCTGATCGGGGATCTGCAAAAAAGACTCGAAACGGATGCTGCCGCTGGTAGTTTTGCCGGGGCGGTCCTGGTGTCTAAGAACGGCAAACCGATTTTCGCCGAAGCTTATGGCTTGGCCGATCGCGAGCACAAAATACCGAACACTCTAAAAACGCGCTTCCGCATTGGCTCCATGAACAAGATGTTTACCGCAGTGGCGACGTTGCAGCTAGTGCAGGCGAACAAGCTGGGGCTCAACGATGCTTTGGGGAAATATCTAACCGATTATCCCAACAAGGAGGTTGCCGGGGTGACAATCCATGAACTGCTGACGCATACCGGCGGCACTGGCGACATCTTCGGTCCAGATTTTGACGCACATCGGCTGGAGCTGCACACACTGCAAGATTATCTGAAGCTATATGGCAGTCGCGGGGTCAAGTACGATCCAGGCAGCACCTTTGAGTACAGCAATTACGGTTTCATTCTGCTTGGTATGGTAATCGAAAAAGTTAGCGGCCAGAGCTATTACGATTACGTTCGCGAGCACATTTACACCCCGGCGGGCATGGCTTCAAGCGGTTCCGAGCCAGAAGATCAGGCGGTAACCGATCGCAGTGTCGGATACACAAAAATGGGCGGGAATACTCAGTGGCAATCGAATACGAATACCTTGCCGTATCGTGGAACCTCGGCGGGGGGTGGTTACTCCACTGTAGAAGATCTGTTGAGGTTTGCGAACGCGCTGCAAGAGAACAAGCTGCTCAATGCGCATTACACCGAGATGCTGACCACGGGCAAGGCTGGGACGCTGGATAGCACATATGCATACGGGTTTATTGACCACAAAATTAACGGTACGCGATGCTTCGGTCACAATGGTGGCGCTCCCGGAATGAATGGTGATCTGGAGATCTGTCCTGGGCCCGGCTACGTTGTCGCAGTGCTGGCGAACATAGATCCTCCCGCCGCCAGCCGGGCATCAGATTTCATCACCAACCGGCTACCCGAATAGTGCGGAAGGGCTCGACACTTCGCCGATGGCTCCCGGATCGCCCGGCGACCAGGTTCGCGTCCGTTCTTTGGACGCTAACCTGGGAGGGCAATCGATGGTTTTTCTAATCTCGTGTCCGGGTTCTCGCAGACCCCGGTAATCTTGCGAGGTCGCGACGGCCAGGTCCTTCCCAAATCACCTTGCCGCGATGGGGGGCCGGCCCACGCTTTCACGACAGACAAACGCGGGTGCCCTGCCCTTCTCGCGTTCTTTGCGAGAGGGCGGGGCTCTTGATCGACGGCAAAATGGAGACGCCGGCTGGCCTTTACTCCGACTGGGCTTTCATGTAGGACCGCAAATGATGCGAGTCTCGTAGCCGCTGCCGGCCCGTCTGAAACCGCCTCACCGAAGCCATCTCTGCACCGACGCCGTCAGCTCCGCCCAATACGATTGCAGGCGATTGCCAAGCGTGTCGGGCCTTGTCATATCGAAACCGCCATGCGGAGTGCGTAGCGCGGGGCTGTACTCTGCGGGCACTTCAAACAGGGACGCGTCGATAGGCGTCTCGGAGAACTCGAGCAACTCAACTTTGGAAATCGTGGTCCGACCGGCTCCGGTTTGACGGCTGGTTTCTTCGATGGCGTATCCATGGGTCGCTGTGCCCAGTCGCTTGATCTGTACGCGGTCACGCTTGCCCGAGGTTGCCACAACGTATCCGAAGCCAACACCTCGGGATTCCCGGCAGCTCAATCCGGGCAAGTCGATGTACCAGCCATCGACCTCGGTGATGCTGGGCTGCATCAGGGCCCCGGCACCGGGCTCGACTTTGGTGGTCGTCTTCACACGGCGGAGTTCGTGGCTTCCCATTTTGCGGCGTTCGCCGGTATCGACCGAGTCGATGGTGACGGTGACCTCCGCGCCGGTCATTTCCTGCGGCGGAGTGGGGTGGGCCCGTTTCGCCCGCGTTGCCCAATCCTCAATCGGAAAGGAGGAATACGTCTTCTGATTGTTGTTCAGGTTGAGCCGGAGCTTTTCGTCGCAGTGAGCAATGGTTACGTGATCCATCCTGCTTCCCGCGTTCTGTATCACGTATTCACTGCGTTGCCGGGCTCCTTTGAGGTAAAGCGTCTCTTCAGTGGAATGCTGATTTCCGTCAGTGCGGCGAGTTTTGATCGTAAGGTCAGGGAAGTTCGGGACCACCAGCTTGGGCAGCGGAAGAGGCGCGGTTAGCAGCAGCACGGGGAGTAAGCGGAGAATGGAGGGAACCACGATCTCTTTCCTCCTCACTTTGTCATTAACTCTGTCATTCCGAGGAGAGAAGGCGGCGAGGGATCTGGGTTTGGTCGCGCAAGAAACCCAGATCCTTCGCTTCGCTCAGGATGACAACAACTCGGGGCAGCAATCCTTCGTCCAAGCTAGACGTAGCAAGCTACGTCTCTACAGACTAGACTCCAGCCATGGCGGGTTCGACCTCGTAAATCGAGTGCCACGACGTTGCGGCTTTCAGGCGGTCGTTCACGTTGTTGATGTTTTTCACGCCTTCGGTCTGGAGCCATTTGCGGAAAGCTTCCGCGCCTTGCTTGGCGTAAATCGGGATGCCGTCCTTCCAGGTGGCGCGGCCACATAGGACTCCGTTGAACTTCACGCCCGATTGGCCGGCGAGTTCGAGAGCTTCCGTGAACTCCGCGTTGCTGACGCCCGCGGACAGATAAATAAAAGGCTTGCTGACCACTCCCGCGGCTTTCAGGAAAAGGTCCGCGGCTTCCTTCTTGCTGTAGGCTTTCTGTCCGGTGTAAGCTTTCGCGCCCTCGACAAACTTCATGTTCACCGGCACTTCAACCTTCAGCACGTCGACGCCGTAACGATCTTTGGTGAACTCGCGCATGCTCTCGATTACGACGTGCGGTTTTTTCTTGGCGTAGTCGAAACCTTTTTCGTCCGCGCCTTCTTCGTAGCCGACAAACTCGAGAAAAAATGGGATGTCGTTGGCCCGGCATTCGTCGCCGATGCGCTCTACCCATGCGTGCTTCGCATCGTTGATGTTCTTGGGATCGAAGGGCGTGTAGTAAAGCAGAATTTTGACGCAGTCCGCCCCAACTTCTTTCAGCCGCCGGGCGGACCAATGATCAAGCAGGTCGCCCAGGCGGCCGGGACCAGTCTTGTCGTATCCGGTCTTTTCGTAGGCCAGGAGCAGGCCGGCATTCTTGGCGCGACGCTTGGCCGCGGGCAGTCCCCACTCGGGATCGAGCAGGATCGCGCTCGCATGCGGCGTGAGAACTTCGGCGACCAGCGACTTGAATTCTTCCATCAATGCGTCGCCGACTTCCCCACCCTTTTCCTTAGCCAAAGCCTTCTGCAAAGACCCCCGCTGGTCCATCGCCGCTGCTTGGATGATGCCGTGGGGGGTGGAGACTCTTTTTAGGCCAGATAGCTTGCCGGGAGTGAGTTTCATGGGATTCCTCCTTGGTGGCTCATGATTCGATGAATTCTTAGAGCAGCTAATTGTAAACCCAAATCCAAAAAATCCTCAGGTGGTTACTGACGCAGGGTCAGGGTGCCTAGCATGGCTTGTTGTTTGGCGATCAGGGATTGGACGCCTTGGCCTGCTAGCGCGATCATCTTTGTCAGTTGTGGTTCGTCGAAGACCTGGTGTTCGGCTGTGGCTTGGACTTCGACTAGTTTGCGGCCGGCGGTCATTACGAAATTCATGTCTACGTCGGCGCGGGAGTCTTCTTCGTAGCAGAGGTCGAGAAGGATTTCGCCGTCGACGATGCCAACACTTACGGCGGCTACGAAATCGCGGAGCGGGGCGGAGGTTAGAGTGCCGGCCTCAACTAACTTTTCGAGCGCTAACCCCAGGGCGATGAACGCTCCCGTGATCGAAGCTGTGCGGGTGCCTCCGTCGGCTTGGATTACGTCGCAGTCGATCCAGATGGTGCGCTCGCCTAGCCTTACAAGATCGGTTACGGCTCGCAGGGAGCGTCCGATCAGGCGTTGGATTTCATGAGTGCGGCCGCTGGATCTTCCTTTCGTGACCTCGCGCGGGGTGCGGGTTAGCGTGGCGCGAGGGAGCATGCTGTACTCCGCGGTGATCCAGCCTTTGCCGCTGTTGCGCATGAAGGGAGGGACGGTTTCTTCGACCGAGGCGGTGCAGATTACGCGCGTATTGCCGACCTCGATCAGGACCGAGCCTTCGGCGGTGTTGATGAAGCCCGGGAGGATGTTGACCGGACGCATCTGGTCGGGAGTTCGGTTGTCGGAGCGATAAAACATATCGGGGGATTGTAGCAGGGTGGAGGGCGTCGTTAGGGATGTTCCGCCAATCACCACGGCAGTTCCCCTGTCAGGCTCAAACCGTGGAACTGTGTCGATGCCTTAATCATTTCTACGCGCATTACACGGAACACATCCAGACTTTGAATGTTCCCCTTGCAAGACGAAATTTTTCCATCCGGGACTGGAATGACAACACTGCGGCTGTCGGCAAGGCTTCCAGCTTGGGAATGTTTTGTGAGTCAAACAGGGAATTGATACTCACAATTTCTATTCTTTTTTCGATCGTCCAGGCAAGCTACGCCAAGAACCCTAAACGGGGTGCGCGGTGTCGCGCAACCGAGATTTCACCAAGAACTTTTGCCGTACGGTTTCAAGCCCCTCAATTCAGATCAAACTACTTGAGGGTTTTTATATACTCCGCAATTGCCTTGGCTTGGTCGTCAGTCAGCCCGGCGATGCCCTTGTTGTGCGGGGCCTTGCTGGTCGCCTCACCTTTAGTTATGTGCGCCGCAATCGCGTCCGCGTCCAGACTGGTTCCCTTAACAGCCGGGGCTTTTATCGCAGGTTTGCCTTCTCCATTGGCCCCGTGACAACCTGCACACTTGGACTTGTAAAGGGCTGCCCCATCCGCAGCCCACGCAGCCGTTGCCCCGATCAGTAATACAGCGACTAACTTAACTATCGACTTGCAGTTCATAGGTACTCTCCTTTTTGTTTGTCAGAACATGTCGTTCCTCGCCTAATCGTCCAGAATCGTGAGGGTCATTGTTTTTGAACTTTCGAGATTTGCTCTGCGATGCCGAGGGTCTTCAAGATTTCCGGGGATGCCTCATCCATTGCCAATGGCTCGTGGCAAGTGCTGCAGTCTTGAGTGATGGCGTTGCCATCCGCGGTGGTGTGAGAACCGTCATGGCAGCGAAAGCAACCGGGAAAATCCATGTGGCCGAGGTTATTCGGATATGTGCCCCACATGACTTTCAAATCCGGAAAGACATTGCGATTGTAGATCTCGAGAATCGATTGACTAGCCTGGCTGATGTCCTGAGAACGCGCGGCGTAAAGGTCCGCGTAGTTTTGTTGATAAAAGCCGACGATAGCACCCGGCAACTTGGCAGCCGCTTCCTCGCGTGTTTGGTAACCGACCTTCAGCACTTCCACGCCTTTCTTCTTGATGTAAGGCAACGTGACAGCAATGTCGCCACGGGCAAGCGCGTTGTCCATCGCGCGATCCGGCAGCTCGAAGGAGTGGGTCGGGCGATTATGGCAATCGACGCATTGCATATCGTATTTCGGCAGAGCTTTAACGGAATCAGGCGGGGAATCGGAACTGGCGAAAGTCTTGATTTCCCCGGTTTTTGTGTTTGTGTATTCGATCCACGGGATCGCCTGCCTTGCCGGGTCCGCTACCGCGAAACGGATGTGAACCCCTGGGCCCAAGTGAGCACCGTGAATGCCCCCGATCTTGTTCCCTCCCACCCTCATCATGAGTACGGTTTGCGTGCGGGTGTTGGTTTCGTCTTCAGCGTATTTGTTGATCACACGCAGAGTTACGCCGGCAAACTTCTGTGGCCAATGGCAGGTCTCGCAGGTTTCGCTCGCAGGCACCAGGCGATTACTCTCAAGTGCCGAGGGAACCGGCCTCGGGTAACTATTCATCGCCGTCTCGACCAACTGGCGGATTCCGCTCGTTTTGCTGGCGATCCAACCGGCTGCACCAGGAGCGACGTGGCACTCGACACACTCAAGCCTGGAATGCGGCGAATTCCGAAAGGCAGCGAATTCAGGGCTCATCGAGTGGCAAGTTCCACCGCAGAATTGGGGCGTCTCCATATGCTCGACAGCGCGATAAGTGACCTGGGTTCCAATCAAGACATTCGCGAGCGTTGTTACGGCAAAAAACCATATCAATCGGTGCAGAGCCGCTTTACGATCGAAAACAATTTCACCCAATCCCTTTTGAATACGACGCTTACTCAGGTACAAGCCGAGTGGAATCAGTGCCAATCCAGCAAAGAAGAGTATCGGCAGAATCAGAAAACTTACGATTCCTAAATAAGGATTGTCTACGTGACCGCGAATCTGCAGCGGGAGTACGAAAAGCCATGAAATCACCGCCGTTGTGACCAACGCCGCGCCGCAAAGACTGAGCCAGTGCCGACTCAGCACGAACCATGCGGGTCTATCGCTGATTGCATTCATAGACGCTGGGGGACAGCCGATAATGAACGGGGCGAGTGTATCGAGCCGGCAAAGAGAGCTACAACTGGTAAAAATGACAGGCTCCCAGCCGTCGTCATCTCATGGTAGGAAACTAATCGCGCTGGGTGCTCGATGTTCTTGGAAAATCTAGGTTTAGACTGAGCGGGTTTTCTAGACTTGCAGCAGGGAGGGCCCAACACATTTGGACCACCTGTTAATTCTTACAGTTGTTTGAGCATTAGCGGTCCGACTATAAACGAGAAGTTCTTCACCGGTGGACCAAAAGAAGACTTGGCAGCGTGCTGATCTAATTGTTTTGGTCGTCGCTCAGAAAGCCAGGTTTCCAATATTGAGCACTTAGCCAGCGAGAATTCCAAGCGTCCAGTCAGGAGTTCGAAATGCTGAACAGAGATCTGACTTCTGGGATGAAGCGGGAGCCGCGAAGCTCTGACGTTACAAAACTCGCTCGGTTACAAACTCAAGGAAAACCCCGAACCATCGGGGGAGCACCGATGTCAGCAAATTCATCTCGCGTTCTTTTGTTCTCAATCCCATTCATATTCCTCGTCGTCGTCCACGCCGCCGGCCAGACTTCCCCGCAGAGTGGAAAAGGTGCCCCATCGCCTGCGGAGCACGCTATCGCCACGCCCTCGGCGGATTCCTCCAAGTACGTCGGCGCGGAAACCTGCAAGACCTGTCATGAAGAGATTTACAACGGCTGGGAGAAGTCGCCCCACTGGAAGACCACCTTGAACAAAGAAGCCGGTCCCTCGAAGCAAGGTTGCGAAGCCTGCCACGGTCCCGGTGCGGAACATGTTGAAGGCGGCGGCGACAAAACCAAGATATTCGTCTTCGAAGACCACTCCCGGCAAGAGACCAGCGCTCGCTGCCTCGCCTGCCACGGCGAAGGACACGAGCAGGCCCATTTTTCCGAATCGGCCCACTCCAGCAGCAATGTCGGGTGTCTCGACTGCCACTCGCCGCATCATGCTAAAGAAAAGCCGCACTTGCTGGTCCAGAGCACGCCGCAGTTGTGCTATGGCTGCCACACCTCAGCCAAAGCGGACTTCGCCAAACCCTATCACCACCGCGTGAACGAGGGGCTGCTGCAGTGCAACGACTGTCACAACCCTCACGGAACCGCGATCGCCGGCCAGCTCAGGACCATGCCCAACGGCGATGCCATCTGCTACAAGTGCCACGTCGACAAGCAGGGGCCGTTCGTCTACGAGCATGTGCCGGTCAAGACCGAGGGCTGCATCAGTTGCCACACTCCGCACGGTTCAACCAATCCCCGCTTTCTCAGGGTGAGCCTGGTCAACATGCTCTGTCTGCAGTGCCATACTTTCCCCACGCAGGGACCCGCGGGGCCCGCCCACAATCAGTCTGCCAAATATCAGGCGTGCACCATGTGCCACGTGGCGATTCACGGCTCCAACTTCAGCAACGTCTTTTTCAAGTGAGGGAGACTCATGACCTCGCCACGAAAACTCGGCCCGCCGACCCTCCTGAGCGCTCTACTTGTTCTTGGCCTGCTCGCGTCACCACAGTCCCTAGCTGCGCAGTCCTCCAGTGGCAGCCAAGACCCGCCCGCGCAGCAAGAAGGCGTCACCGCCGGAGATTACGTGATCCATACGTCTGCGGAAATCGGCTATCGCTACACCAATGTGACCGGCAGCGATGATATGTACGACACGCTGGTCAACCTCCAGACTGGCCCACGATTTCTCGACGAGACCTTTTCCATGCAATCGCAGGATCACCAGGGCCTGCTCTTCGACAATCTTTCCGTCAACAGCTTCGGATGGGGCGGCGATCCCAACAACGTCTTGCGCGCCCGGGTTGAGAAAAACAAGTGGTACAACTTCCTCGCCAGTTTCCGTCGCGACCAGAATTTCTTTGACTACGATCTTCTGGTGAATCCGCTCAATCCTCCGACATCGAGTCCCTCGATCCCCGTGCTCAACTCCGCCCACGCCTTCGACACTACACGCCGCATGACGGATATCGATCTCACCCTGCTGCCGCAATCGGTCGTGAGCTTCCGTTTCGGATATTCGCACAACAACATGACCGGGCCCTCCTACACCAGCATCCACACTGGAACCGATGCCCTGCTGCTGCAACCGTGGAACACCACCATGAACGCCTACCGTATTGGCATGGACTTTAAGGTTGCGCCTCGGACCGTCCTTAGCTTTGACGAGTTCCTCTATTACTACAAAGGAGACACCGACCCACAACTCTCCTCATTCGCCATGGCCTTTCTGCCCGGCGGAGGCACCGTTGAACTCGGCCTGCCCATCGATACCGCGAACAAGTCGCCTTGCGCGGTCGTGCCGCCCGCGACTAGCCTCATCAACTCCTCGGGAACCCTCACCAATCTGGACTGCAACGGTTACTTCAGCTATTTCCGCAATCAGCGTATCCGTACTACCACTCCCATGGAGCGGGTCAGCCTGCGCAGCAACTACTTCCCACGCGTGGAACTGGTCGGATCTTTTACATACAGCGCCGCCCACGGGGACACGCCGCTGGACGAATCTTTTAATGGTCTGCAAAGTCGCGGAGACATCCGCGCCTACACCACCACGGGAAGCGGCAGCGTCCGCCAGATTTCCAACGTGGTCGATCTCGAAGGCACTGTCCACGTAACCAAACATATCCGCATCATCGACAAGTTTTATTATTGGGCCTTCCGCATTCCCGAGAATGCCAACTTCACCGAGATCGATAGCGTCTGTACCGCCACGTGCAATCTGCTGACACCGCTCAGCGCGACCGCCCCAGAGGCCACCACCACTTTGACGCAGGCCTCTTTCAATCAGAGTTGGATTACCAATCAGACCCAGGTCGCATGGGACATTTCGAAAAAAGTCGGAGCCAACCTGGGCTTCCGTTACAGCGATCAGGTCTTCAAGCACTTCAACGACTTCTTACCCGGGGATGAAGACTACTTCGCCATTCACGGCTACACCGAACTGTTCGGCTTCTGGGCGCGCCCCATCCACGCTCTTAGGCTGAATTTCAATCAGGAGTACACCAGCTTCGACAACGTGATCGTCAGAATCTCGCCCCGCAAACAATCCCAGTATCGCTTCCAGGCCGGATACACCCCGCGCCCCTGGGCAGTGCTTGGCGGATCGATCAATATTTTCCAGCAGTCGAACGGCGACTCCTCCACCAACTACCAGGGACACAACCGAAACTACGGACTCACCGCTTCGCTCGCACCCAACGAGCGCCTAGCCCTCGATCTCGCATACAACTACAACGACGTTATGCAGAATGCCCTGATCTGCTTCAACGACACGCCCCCGCCGGGTGTGAGCCTTCCCTTTGTCAACAATGCCGCGTCCTGCGCCGCCAATGATCCGTCGAACCCTCTGCTGGCCAACTCCTACTACACCAACCACACCAATTTCGGGATGTTCACCGTCCGCTTCCAGCCCATCAAGCGCTTAACCCTGAACGTTGGCGGCAGCGTCACCAGCGTCGACGGCACAACGCCCCAGTTCAACATCCTCCAACCGCTTGGCTCTTTGCAGTATTTCTACTACCAACCCGTAGCGAACTTCAGCGTCAACCTGACCCACGGACTAGCCTGGAACAGCGGCTGGAATTATTACCAGTACAACGAAGGTTCATTCGTCGGACCCACCGCCCCCCGCTACTTCCACGCCAACACCGTCACTGAGTCCCTCCGTTACTCCTTCTGACCCTTTGGGCGGATCGACAGTCTGCCACACGTGCACAGTGCCTAACTTAATTACACCGCACCTGCGGCCCAGTACGCCGAATTAGCCGATGCATTGCCGCAATTACTGGGTGTTTTGCAGTTGGGCCACGGCTTGGGTTACTGCGGGGACGTCGAAGAAATTGGAGAGGTCGGCGTGGCCCGCTAAGGTCTCGCGCTCGTTGCCTGCTACCAGAATTTTTACCCGTGTGATGCCGGGAATGTTTGCGGAGAGCGTTTGCACCAGCGAAACCACGCTGAGCTCTTCGACGAGAACGCCGGAGCGGTGATTGTCGGCGAAGGCGGCGTTTAGATCAATGACGGCGAGTCCGGGGTCGACCAGGTAAACATCGCGAATTTCCGAGCCGCGGCCTAGTGGGTGCGGCGAAAACTTATCGAGGTAGAGGGTGAGCAAGGCGCGAAGGATTTCGGCGGCGCGCTCCTGGCGTCCCGTGGGCAGCGTGATGCGAACCGACTTGGGACGTAAGACTCCAGCGTCGTCATAGGCGACATAGAGAGTCACTTGCTCACTTGAACCCGAAACCGGGGGTGCGACGGGTTGAGTGTTGGCCGCGGAAGCGTCGGTGCGATCGACCCGGGCACGCATCCGCAAAGCGTAGAAACCCATTCCAAGCGTGATGGCCAGCAGGATGGCAACAGCGATGATGAGATGGCGGGGAATCATCGGGCCGCCTCCAGCCTGTCGTGAAAGTCGGCGACGCCGGTCGCGATCGCTCCCGCGATTGCTTGCTGGTAAGCGGGGGAGATCAGTTGCGAAACGTCGTCGGATGAGGGCGCGACTTCGAGCGCCAGAGCCACGGTGGTGATGTTGTTCAGCGGACGGAGCGGGGCGATTAGAGAGCGCGCCTGAATCTGTTTGCTTTGCAGGCTCCGCACCAAACCGCTTCCGGCCGATCGGCTAAGGAGCTGGAAAGGAGTTTGAGCCGCATCCCAGCTGAGAAAGGGACCGTGGTTTTCTGTCCCCGCAGGGACGACCGCGCTGTAGACGCGGACGCCGTTGCCTTGTGAGGCAGCATGCACACAGAGGTAAATCGCAGGGCGGGCGGAGTTGGTCAAGCTGGCGCGCTGGTCGAGAGTGAGGGTGATGTCGCCGTCGCGCAGGAGCAAGGTGGCGATGCCGCGGAGTTCGAGTTCCTGCCGCAAGCGGCGGGCGAAGGCGAGAGTGACATCTTTCTCGGCTAGTTGGTCGGTGAGGGATGCTCCGCTTTCTGCGCCTCCGTGGCTGGGGTCGACGACCACGAAATAATGCCGGACGGCGGGTGTGGGAGGCGCCGAGGGCGGTGGGGCGACCGCCGCGATCTGAGGGGGTTGCGCGGGTGCCGCGGTCTGCGGAGGCGCCGTCGCCTGTGGAACCGGTTCGATGATGATGGTGCGTCCGTTGTTGGTGAAACTCGCCATGAGCGGGACGCTGGCCGCAACCACTACCTCGGCTGCTCCGTTGTTCTCCTGGAAGCTGGCGGAGGGAATGATTTTGCTATCGAAGGTGAGCGCCTGAGAGCCGGGTGCTACGACTGCCTCGTGGTTGAAGGCCATGCGCAACTCTCCGGGTTCGGTGGCGATGCTCGGGTTCACGGGAGCGGTAAAGTTCATGACCAACTTTGGCGGCGTGGTCTTGCTGACCTGCGCGGTGAAATGCACGGCTACGTTGCCGATAAACAGACGACGGGAATTCTGGTTGAAGGTGACGGGGCCACCGAGAATGCGAGGCAGGAGCGTTCCCAGGCAGGAGAGCGGCACCAGGCCGCGCTGGTTGTCCAGCAGAAAGGCTGAGGGAAGATCGTAGTCGCCGCCGTGAATGCGGGCACGGGTTTTTCCCGCCGTGAACTCGCTTTCCACGTCGTAGTAGCGGAATTTCCAATGGGGTCCGTTGACCTTGGCGCTGACTACTCCCAGAGGCTCGAAGACTTCGAGCAGGCCTACGTATTCGTCGCCATTGCGTTCTAAGACCGGGAGAGAATAGTTGGCGGCGTTGGAGTAAATGGTGACGCGTTTTTCTTCCGGCGAGCTGTAAAGAAGAAGCGTGGAGGCCAATAAAATCGCGGTTGCGAACGCTCCTGCTGCGGGGACCAAACGTCCCCGCGACGGCCGGTGGGGCGCCGGCGCGACTGAGCGGCGCTCGTTACTCCAGCGCATAAATTGTGAGGCCACTTAGAAGCTTGGGGTAGAAGTCGGTGGATTTTTGGGGCAGGACTTCGCCGGCAAAGGCGATGTCGCGCACCTGGCGCATGCGTACCGGATTCATCAGAAAGGCTATGTTGGCTGCTCCTTCGCGAACTCGGGCCAACGCATCGCCTGCGTCGCGAACGTAGCTGACGTTCTTCTGATCGCGAATGTCGTCCTCTGAGATATCCAGCACAGCTTCGAGCAGACATTTGTGTAGCTGGACCACATCGAGGGATTGCTGACGAAGCGGGAGGCCCTGAAGCACGTCGGAAGCGAGAGGCCTCGGCGTATCGAACAGAAAAGCACGATTGGCGGTGACGCCGAGCAGGGCGGTGCCGGCCTTTCCTGCAGCACGGAGGATTCCGAGGGCGCGTTTGGCATCAATAGATGGATCGACCTCCTCCACGCTGAAATAAGAACGGCCGCGGTCGCGAAGATCGTCGGGGGAGAACGATTCCAGCCCGTGCACGACGCGATGAGTGGGCAGGATGACGAGTCCGGGGCTGTCCATATTGATGAAGGTCATCATGACTAATTCGTAGGGCGCGAGTTCGGATGGGGCGGTTTCGTGCTTGGCCCGGCGCTGGTTGCGATAGTTCAGAGCGGTTTCGTAGCGGTGATGCCCGTCGGCGATGATGAGCTTCTTGTCGCGCATTTTGTCGCGGACGAGTTGGATGAGGACGGGATCGGAGACTTTGCGTACTTGATGCAAAACTCCATATTCATCGCGGACTTGAATACCGTTTTCCATATCTTCCGCGGATGCCGAGAGCGCTCCGTCGATCTCGCCAGCGGGATCGCTGTACAGCATAAAGATCTGGCCAAAGTGCGCCCGCGTCGCGCTCAAGAGCTCCAGGCGGTCTGCCTTAGGTTTGGCGAGGGTTTGCTCGTGGCGATGGACGATTCCGGCTGCGTAATCTTCAATTTTGCCTAAGGCGATGAAGCCTCGGCGCTCCAGTTCGGGTCCGCCGCCCGGGGGTTCGAAATGTTGAGTGTATTGGTATAGGGATTGCTGGGGGTCCTGCAGGAAAATGCCTTGCCGGCGCCAATCGCGAAAGGACGCGGCGGCGCGAGTGTAAACATTTTCCTCTAAGTGGTCGGTGGGTTGCGGCTTGCCAAGTAGGATGCGAACCAGATTGTGAGGGCTCGCATCGTAGTAGTGGTTCTGCATCTCCGGCGTGATCTTGTCATAGGGCTGGGTCACAACCTGGGCGAGATCCACGCGAGCGGGGTCGTAACGCAGAGCTCGGAAGGGTGCGATGTAGGCCATAGCCCGAAGTGGGAATTGTACAAGAGAAGCGAGGCTATCGGAATTTGACAGATATTTGACAAGTGAGTTTCAGCAGGATGGTTAAATCGGAGTGGCTGCCAGATCCACGAATCGACTCGAGGAAACCCTTGTGCACTTTTCTGACATCTTTGTGGCGTGGCAGAAAAAAAGGCTGGCGCCATGGGGTTCGAGCTGTGGTACGATCAGCCCTAATGAGGTAGTTGTGGCCCGCAATCAAAGGCGCGGGTCGTTTCCCCGCCTGATGACCCGAGACCGGAAGCACACAGTCCCTCATCGGACCCTGCGAGGCAGTGTGCTGTGTGTTCGGGAGAAAACGTTTCTCTTCTTCCTTCTCGTCCCGTTAATCTGCTGCTTGGCGCCGAATGCTCTGGCGCAGGCTCCCGTCGACGACGTACACGTTACTCCTCGAGTCGAGCCTCCTAAGGTCGATCCCAGCGCTGGCATTGATCCATCACTGAAAACCCATACCAAGCCACTCAAGGTGGACGTCAACTTGGTGCTGGTGCCGGTTACGATCACGGATCCCATGAACCGCCTGGTCACCGGCCTGGACAAGGAGAATTTTCAGCTCTTTGAAGGCAAGGACGTTCAAGAGATCCGCCACTTCTCCAGCGAAGACGCCCCCGTATCGATTGGCGTCATCTTCGACATGAGCGGAAGTATGGTTACCAAGATCGAACGGGCGCGGGAGGCGGTGGTGGAGTTCTTCAAGACGGCGAACCCGCAGGACGAGTTCTTCATGGTGGCGTTCGCGGATCGGCCTCAGGAGGTCTCCGACTTTACGTCTTCGGTGGACGACATCCAGGGCAAGCTGGTCTATACGGTTCCAAAAGGCAGGACGGCGCTGCTGGACGCGATTTATCTCGGCGTCAGCAAAATGCGGCAGGCAAAATACACGAAGAAGGCGCTGCTCATCATCTCTGACGGTGGCGACAACCATAGCCGCTACACCGAAGGCGAGATCAAGTCCACGGTCAAAGAGGCAGATGTTCTGATCTATGCCATCGGGATTTATGACCACTATATGGCTACGCAAGAAGAGGCTTTGGGGCCGGCTCTGCTGGGCGAGGTTGCGGAAGTGACCGGAGGGCGATCTTTTACCATCGACAACCCCAACGACTTGGCCGACGTAGCGACAAAAATCGGAATTGAATTGCGCAACCAGTATGTACTCGGATATCGACCAAAAAACCCCGGGCACGACGGCAAATGGCGTAAGATAAAAGTGAAATTGATTCCACCCAAAGGATTGCCGCCGCTAAAGGTGTACGCCAAGACGGGGTACTATGCTCCTTCGGAATAACCGGGTTCCGCTCCTAGTCGTTTTTCTCCTTTGCACCGTCATAGCATGCCACCATCAGACAGTCGCAGCCGCTGTCCCAGAGGCCGGGACGCAACCGCCGCAGAGTCAAAATCAGGCAGCGCAAGGTCCGGCGGCTCAGACCTCAAGTCCGCAATCTGCTAGTCCGCAATCGCAAGGTTCGGAGCCTCAGAATCAGCAAACCCAGAGTCAGGCGCCGCAGGGCCAGGCGCCTCAAGGTCAACCAGGCCAATCTCAACAAACTCAGAGCCAGGGGCAATCCTCCAGCGATAGCGGAGTCTTTGTCTTCAAGAAAGAAGTCGAAGAGGTCGTGGTACACGCGACTGTGATGGATGATAAGAACCATCTGGTGACGAACCTGGATAAGAGCGCTTTTACCGTCTTCGAGAACAATCAGCCGCAGACGATCAGTTCATTCCGCCACGAGGACATTCCGGTAGCCATGGGTATCGTGATCGACAACTCGGGGTCGATGCGAGAGAAGCGGGATAAGGTGAACAAGGCCGCCCTCAACCTGGTACGTTCCAGCAACCCTCAGGATCAGGTTTTCGTGGTCAACTTTAATGACGAGTACTACCTCGACCAGGACTTCACCAGCAACATCAACAAATTGCGGGAGGCGCTGGAGAAGGTCGAAGCGCGAGGTGGCACGGCCCTTTACGATGCGATTCTGGCCTCGGCCACCCACTTAAAGGAAGCCAAGCTGCAAAAGAAGATCTTGTTCGTGGTTACGGATGGAGAAGACAACGCCAGCCGGAATTCGCTGGAGGAAACAGTCCGCAAACTGCAGGAGGAGAACGGTCCGACCGTCTACGCGATCGGTTTGCTGGGTGAGGAGAAAGCTCGCCGTGCCCGCCGGGCGCTCGAAACCATTGCTCAGCGAACCGGAGGAATTGCGTTCTTACCACGCACGCTCGATGAAGTGGACCAGATCAGCAGCAGCGTTGCCCACGACATCCGAAACCAATACACAATCGGTTACAAGCCCACGACCCCGAAGAGTGTTGGAGGATACCGCGCCATCCACGTGGAAGCGAAGGCCAAGGGATACGGCAAACTCGTGGTCCGCACCCGCAGTGGATATTATCCAGGGCAGGAGCACGCGCCCTAATCGGCGACGGTTTGCGACAGAGGGTTAGGCCCTTTGGGGCGATTGACGGCTTCGCGCGGCTTCCGTAACCTGTAGAGTGCAGAAGACAACCGTTGAACGCTCCCGCCCGCAGATTGCTGACGATATTACTCAGCTCGTTGGCGAAACTCCCATCCTCAAGCTCAAGCGAATTGTGCCGGCCGGTTCGGCTGAGGTTTATGCCAAGCTGGAGTATCTGAATCCCGGAGGAAGCGTCAAGGATCGCGCGGCTATCGGGATTATTGGCCGAGCGGAAGAGCAGGGCCGGCTTAAGCCGGGGGGGACGATTGTCGAAGCGACGGCGGGGAATACCGGAATCGGATTGGCGCTGATTGGGGTGAATCGCGGCTACAAGGTTGCGCTGTTCGTTCCGGAAACGTTTTCGGAGGAAAAAGTGATGATCATGCGGGCCCTCGGGGCCGAGGTGACCCGAACCCCGGACGCCGAGGGCATGCAAGGAGCAATCGACCGTGCCAAAGAGTTAGCCTCGCAAGATCCCAATGCCTTTATGGCAGCCCAGTTCGAGAATCCTGCTAACCCTGATTATCACTACGAGACTACCGCCCACGAAATTTTCGAGCAAATGGATGGGCAGATCGACGCCGTCGTCATTGGCGCCGGAACTGCCGGTACGTTTACCGGAGTTGCGCGTTACTTGAAGGAGCGTCTGCCGAAGATACTGGCGATCGCGGTGACCACCCAAGGCTCGGTCCTCGGAGGCGGTCAAGCTGGCCCACATAAAGTCGAAGGGATTGGATCAAGTTTTATTCCCAAGACGTTTGACGCGTCCGTGTGCGACGAAGTTCTGGTCGCGAACGATGTTGAAAGTTTCGGCATGGTGAAAGAGTTGGCAGCGCGAGAAGGGGTACTGGCCGGATCGAGCGGCGGAGCCAACGTTTTCGCATCGTTGCAGATCGCCAGCCGCCTGGGTTCGGGAAAGCGCGTGATCACCATGATTCCAGATTCAGCGGAGCGCTATCTGTCCAAGAAAATCTTTGAAGGCGGCATCTAGCGAGACGTCGAAAGCAACGTCTCTACCACAAACAACAAATCATGTCGAAAAATAAGCTTCCCGGTTTTGCTACTCGCGCCATTCACGTTGGGCAGGAGCCTGATCTGGAAAGCGGCGCGATCTCGGCGCCCATTCATCCAACCTCCACTTATGTGCAGCAGGAGATCGGCAAAAACAAAGGGTATGAGTATGCCCGAGTTTCGAATCCTACACGTACTCGTCTGGAGGAGAATCTTGCGGCCCTCGAAGGTGGAATCACATCGCGCGTCTTCGCCAGCGGCATGGCCGCGATCAATGCCATTTGCACCATGTACAAGTCTGGCGACCACGTGGTGTGCGGCCATAATCTTTATGGCGGCGTGCCCCGGCTGTTCAATCAGGTGCTGACTGGGTATGGAATCGAATTCACTTACGTGGATACCTCCGAGGTCAGAAACGTAGAGCGCGCGATTCGCAAGAAGACGCGCATGGTGTATTTGGAGACTCCGACCAATCCGCTCATGGCACTGAGCGATATCCAAGCCATCAGCAAGGTTTGCCGCAACAAGAACGTCGAACTGGTAGTGGACAACACTTTCATGTCGCCCTACTTCCAGCAGCCGATCGCGCTGGGCGCGGACATGGTGGTGCATTCGACCACGAAATTTCTCAACGGGCACAGTGATGGTCTCGGTGGTGTGGTCGTCTGCACCCGGCCCGAGCAGGCCGAGCAGTTGAGTTTTGTGCAGAAAACGGCGGGCGCGATTCTCTCTCCTTTTGAGTGCTGGCTGGTGTTGCGCGGGGTCAAGACGCTGGCGGTGCGGATGGAGCAGCACGATCGCAGCGGGCGAGTCATCGCGAAATTCCTGGTCCGACATAAGAAGGTGAAAAAGGTTTTTTATCCAGGGTTGGCGGATCATCCGCAGTTTGAACTTGCACAGAAACAGATGACCGGCTTCGGCTCCATGATCTCGTTTGAGACGGGCTCGCTTTCAAATGCCAACAAGATGCTGAGAAAAGTCCGCGTCTGCTCGCTGGCGGAGTCGCTGGGCGGAGTAGAAACGTTGATCTCGCATCCGGCGACCATGACGCATGCAGCTCTAGGCGATAAGGGAAGAAAACAGATCGGCATCACCGACGGTTTGGTTAGGATTTCTGTGGGAATCGAGAACGTGGAAGACATTATCGCGGACTTGGACCAGGCCCTATCTGCGATTTAGACGCAATGCGTCCTCGCAACATGCAGGGCAAAGCAAGGAATGTTCACCAACAAAATTCTTATTGACATCTAAGCAATTGATTACTACATTGTAGTTGATATGGCGATGCCGGAGTCGTTGGGCGAATTTGAACAGACGGTTCTGCTGACGATTCTCCGCCTGAGCGACAACGCATATGGCGTCGCCATCCGCAGAGAAATCATGGAGTGCACCCGGCGCGAGCCAGCGCCCGGCGCTTTGTACACCACCCTCGACCGCATGGAAGAAAAAGGCCTGGTGCGATCTCGCATTGGCGATCCCTCGCCTCAACGCGGTGGCCGCGCCAAGCGGTACTTCGCTGTTACTAGAAAAGGTCGTGCTGCCATAGTCAACGCCCAGCGCCTCTACAGGCGTTTGCTCGAGGGTCTCGATCTATTTGGGGGTGCAAATGCGTAGTGACCTCGTAGCAGAGTGGATTCTCGCTCGACTTACGACCCGAATCCGTGCTGCCTCCGTCGTTGGGGATCTCCTCGAGAACCGCTCCGAGAAGGGAACTCTGTGGTTCTGGCGGTCCTTTGCAGGAATTGTGCTAGCGGTCGCGTGGCGGCGGCCTCTCGCCTTTGTATCTGCATTCTACCTCGGCCTACATGCGCTGGGCGCGCTTCAGATGCCGATCTATGGCGTTCATGCAGCTCATCGGCCTCCTGAGGCGTGGATGCCGGTGTTCGCGGTTCTCTTAGGACCCGGCATGGTTCTGTGGATGGCCGCGCCATATGCAGCCATTCGCTTTGGCCTTCGCGACAGCTTCGCACAGATCGCCCTCGTATTTGGAGGATTGGTTACGATTATCATCTTCTATTGGTGGATACCGGCCGTCCTGGCCGCCTGCCTTGTTCTGGCGTTCTCACTTATCACAACTTCAATATTTGTTGCTCGGCGGAGGAGAGCATTGGTGGCTCTCGCGATCGCCACTGTATTTGGCTTTGGAGGAGGTCTGCTCGCTTTCTATCTGGCCGGACTTTATCAGAAGCATCTCTATCCCGGCCCTGTGGCCGAGATCAACTCGCCTGTTATCAACTGGGGTGTACCGCTGCTGGCAACATGGATCCTTACCACGGCGTGTTCCCACATTCACCGCCTTGTGGTCGGACACGATCTGGGTGATCCGAAAGCAGACCTGCAAATCAAGCTCGACTCTTAGCCTGCTCCCGTTCGTGTTTCTTGCCCGAAGCAAAGTAGGCCGCTACCCGGACTGCGACGCTGGGGCAAGGATTCCTCGCATCGCTCGGAATGACGTATTAAGAATTATGAACGACACTGCCCGAGAAATTATTTCGATGAATCCTCGAGCCACTTGAGATATTGTTGGCTGCCCTCTTCGATCGAGATCGACAGACATTCCGGCAATTCGTAAGAGTGCATTTCCAGGATGGCATCGCGCACGGGCTCAAAAGGGGAGGCGGTTTTCACCCACAGCAGCCATTCCTCCGCCTCTTCCACTTTTCCTTTCCAACGGTAAATCGATACGACCTTGGGGACGATATTGACGCAGGCAGCGAGCTTGCGGTCGACCAATGTTTCGGCGATCCGGCGCGCTTCATCGACGGAGCCGGCGGTGGTCATGACGATTCTTTTGTCGGTCATATGAAAGTCTGCCTTCAGCTTTTAGTTCACGGCATCAAAGACTACCACTTTCGAAGGGTCGCCGGAGGAAGGTGGCCGGCAAACTAAGCCATTTGTCAAAGTTGGTTCCTTTCAGCATCGGGGAGAGAACTTCCGCTTGACGGCGGAAGGGGGAGAGACGTTCACTGGAAAACTGGGGGGGAATCCTCGCGACTTTTTCGTCCGCAGCAGCCACGCCATGCAGCTTCGAATAGGACGTCAGGGTAAAATCCGAGTCCTGCCAAGGCCGGAAGGTCGCCTGCGCACGCTAGTCGAGCGGGCTCCGCAGGCCGAAGCTTGGGCCGATCGCACCATGGCCAGACTTCGTCCGACGCTGACTTTGCTCTATGGCTTGCGACGGCGGTTGGCCACGGCTGCGGTAGCGGTGCTGACAGTATGGCTGTTTGCCCATGTTATGTTTGGCGATAACGGCATGGTGATCTACCGGCAGAAGAAGGCCGAATACCAAACCCTGCAAAAGGAAATCGACGGTTTGCAAAAGGAAAACGACCGTTACACGCAGCAGGTGAAAGCATTGCAGGCTCCCGATCCCAACACGATTGAGAAAGAGGCGAGGGAGCAGTTGCATTACGCGCGCCCGGGCGAGGTGGTGTACGTCGCGCCTCCACCGCCGCATGTAGCCACACGAGAAACAAACGCGGCTCAGAAATAACCCAGCCCTGCCGCGGTCGTCCCAATTAATCTGTGATATAGTTCTGATCAATTCCATTGAGAAGCGCAAGGCGGGCAACATTTTCCACCTTGTTTGTGACCTGTACGTACGCAGCGTGCCGTGCAGCGTGAGATTGGTTTCAAAAATCGGCGGGTCGACCGCTAGAAGAGGTGTGCTATGAAAAAAGTTGGGATGAAAAAAGTACTGATGACCTTAGCTGCAGTCTCGGTTTTGTCCTTCATCGTTGCCATAGCCTCGGCGGCGGACAAGACCGCGACCGTGAATGGGTACGTGAGCGATTCCATGTGCGGCGCTAAAGGCGCGAACGCGAACCACGCAGCCTGTATGACGAAGTGCCTGGGAAAGGGTGCGACGGCGGTCATCGTCACCGATGGCGATCAGAAGGTAGTGAATGTCTCCAATCCGGACGTGCTCAAAGGACATGAAGGACATCATGTGTCCGTCACGGGAGCGATGACTGGAGATTCCATTCACGTAGACAGCGTGAAGATGCTCTGATTTGTCGGAACAGACGCGAAAGGGCGGCTTTGATGTCGCCCTTTTTTCTTTTGGGCAGAATTAACGGACCACGCCTTCCAAGGGCGAGCTCGCCGTCGCGTATAGCTTCTTAGGCATGCGCCCGGCAAGATAGGCTTCCCGTCCCGCGAGCACAGCGTGTTTCATGGCTTCCGCCATCAGCACGGCATCCTGAGCGCCAGCGATTCCAGTGTTCATCAAGACGGCGTCCGCGCCCAGTTCCATCGCGATCACGGCATCCGAGGCCGTACCCACCCCGGCATCGAGGATCAACGGCACGCCTGTAATCATCTCGCGCAGGATTCGGATATGAGCTGCGTTCTGGATTCCCAGGCCGCTGCCGATGGGCGCTCCCAAGGGCATAATCGCGCTGGCGCCGGCATCGAGCAGGCGCTTGGCGAACACGATGTCATCCGAGGTGTAGGGCAGAACAGTGAAACCTTCCTTCACCAAAACCTGGGTTGCTTCGAGCGTCGCCTGCACATCGGGATAGAGTGTGGCCTGATCGCCGATCACTTCGAGTTTGACCCAATCGGACAAGCCGACTTCGCGTCCCAGACGCGCCGCGCGGATGGCCTCGTCGGCGTTGTAGCAGCCCGCCGTGTTGGGCAAAAGGAAATATCTCTTGGCGTCGATGTAGTCGAGCAGAGATTCCTTGCTGCGGTCAAGATTCACCCGGCGCACGGCCACCGTTACCATCTCCGCGCCACTGGCTTCGAGGGCTCGTGCCGTCTCCTGAAATGATTTGTATTTCCCCGTGCCCACAATCAGGCGGGAACGGAATTCGCGGCCGGCGATGATCAATGGGTCTTTCATGCTTTCTATTGTAACCAAATGGAGCGGATTGGTTTCAGCATTGGCGCTGCGATAGAATTTCCCGCACGTGCCGGACAGTTCGGGGGGCAGCCATGAGATTTGCGAAAATCGCATTCTGGATCGCCGCTATCTGGGGCGCGCTCACTCTCGCCCCGCTCTACTTCATGTTTGACTTGATCAGCCGAAATGATCCGCCACCCATCACGCATCCGGGATTCTTCTACGGATTCGTGGGAGCGGGGCTGGCATGGCAGATTGCGTTTTTCTTTATCGCCCAGGACCCGGCGCGGCATCGGCCGCTGATGATTCCTTCGGTGCTGGAAAAATTCAGCTATGGCGTGGCCGTGGTTGTGTTGGTCCTGCAAGGGCGCATGCATCCGTCAGATCTCGTTTTCGCCGGAACCGACTTACTGCTTGGCGTTCTGTTTGTGCTCGCTTACTTGAAGACACGACCTGGCATCGCTTAGAGAGCGTCGGCGGTTATGGCTTTTTGTTTTGTTCTTTGTTTCACTGGAGCGCTGGTCGAGGAGGATATTCACCGAACCAGGTCTACTATACTGCATTTGTATTTGGGCTCGAGCTGCGGAACGACGAGCCAACGCTCGTCTCGGGAACGAAGATTCGATGAGTTTTGATGGCTGCACATTGTGTCTACAAGAATTAAGATGCTGCCTATCAACGGGTACGCGCAATGAGTGAGGAATCCCGGAGAGTCAGGGTGATTGATTCCCACACTGGCGGCGAGCCGACGCGGCTAGTCGTGAGTGGCGGCCCCGATCTGGGGACTGGTCCGCTGTCGCAGCGACAGGAGCTTTTTCGCAGCCGGCACGATTGTTTCCGATCCGCCGTCGTCAATGAGCCGAGGGGTTCAGACGTCATTGTGGGCGCCCTACTGTGCGAGCCCGTGGATCCCACCTGCGCTGCGGGCGTGATCTTTTTTAACAATGTGGGTTACCTGGGGATGTGCGGCCATGGAACCATAGGCCTCGTTGCCACTCTAGCGCATTTGAAACGCATTGACCCCGGAGAGCGTCGGATTGAGACCCCGGTGGGAACGGTGAGCGCAACTTTGCATGAGAGCGGCGAGGTCACCGTCAACAATGTCGCAAGTTACCGCACCGCAGCCGACGTGGAAGTCGAGGTGCCCGCTTACGGTAAAGTGAAAGGCGACGTTGCTTGGGGTGGAAATTGGTTCTATCTGGTCCGCGATCACCATCTGGAGTTGACGCTTAACAACACTGAAGCGCTGACCACTTTCAGTTGGGCGATTCGTCAGGCGCTCCACGCAAACGGAATTACGGGCGCAGGGGGTGAAGAGATTGACCACATTGAGATGTTCGGCCCGCCCCAAACTGCAGAAGCCGACAGCAGGAATTTCGTACTCTGCCCTGGCAAAGCGTATGATCGTTCTCCCTGCGGCACCGGGACCAGCGCAAAATTAGCTTGTCTTTATGCCGACGGCAAAATTCGCGAAGGCCAAACCTGGAGACAGGAAAGCTTGATCGGAAGCGTGTTTGAAGGAACGATTAAAGTGCGCGATGGCAAGGTGTATCCCAGCATAAAGGGATCCGCATTCGTTACCGCCGAGGCCGAACTGATACTTCATCCGCGCGATCCGCTGTGCATGGGCATTCGCGCATGAGCCTCGCCGCCTATGACGTGGCTATCGTGGGCGCCGGCATTGTGGGCGCGGCTTGCGCAGACGAATTCGCGCGCCGCGGCCTGAGGGTCGCAGTCGTAGACCGTGACCAGATCGGGAGCGGTGCGACCTCAGCAGGCATGGGCCACGTAGTAACCATGGACGATTCTGAGGCGCAGTTTGAGCTGACGCGCTATTCACAGCAACTCTGGCAGAAATTGCGCGATCAGTTGCCAGCGGATGTCGAGTACGAGCAGTGCGGCACCATTTGGGTGGCGGCCGATGAAGAGGAGATGGCAGAAGTCCGGCGCAAACACGATTACTACAGGGAGCGGGAAGTTCCGGCGGAAGTACTGGACGCGCAAACCCTCCAGCGTCTTGAACCCAATCTGCGGGCGGGTTTGGTCGGAGGTCTACTTGTCCCGCAAGACCTCATCATCAATCCGCCATGCGCTGCACGCTTCCTGATGGAACGCGCGCAGAAACATCGAGCCAAGCTTCACCTGGATCACTCCGTCGTGCAGGCGGGACAAGGAAGAGTGCAAATGACGGATGGCTTTGAGATCCGGGCAAAGATTGTGGTCAACGCAGCGGGAGCTTACGCAGGCGAACTCACGCCGGGTATTGAAATCAAAAGGAGAAAAGGTCACTTGGTCATCAGTGATCGCTATCCGGGATTCCTGCGGCATCAGTTGGTGGAACTAGGATACTTGAAGAGCGCGCATTCGATTAGTAGTGACTCGGTTGCCTTCAACGTCCAACCCCGCCGCACCGGTCAGATTCTGATCGGATCGTCACGGCAATACGGGGCGGAGCACCGGGAAGTGGACAATGAAATACTGGCGCGCATGCTGCAGCGCGCGTACGAATACATGCCAGGCTTGGCGCGAATGTCGACCGTACACGCGCGGGCCGGATTCCGCGCTGCCACGCCTGACAAGCTTCCCTTAATTGGGCCGTGGCCGCGCGATGAGTCCTTGTTCCTTGCGACCGGACATGAGGGACTGGGGATCACAACCTCGCTTGGAACTGCGCGAATCCTTGTCGATCAAATCATGGGAACGAAACCGGAAATCGCCGTTGAGCCGTACTTGCCATCGCGAGCGGCGGTACCCGCGCATGGCGAGTAAACTCGCGTTAACGGTAATGGCCGCCGTGCAAAACCATGCCGGCCTAGAACTCTACAGGCCAGCAGGAGAGCGCTGATGAACTGGAATGGAGTGATGCCCGCCATTACAACCAGCTTTAGCGAAGATCTCCACATCGACCACGACTTCATGGCAGGGCATTGCCGGTGGTTGCTGGAGAATGGCTGCGCGGGCATCGTTGCGCTGGGTTCGCTAGGCGAGGGCGCAACCCTGTCCTTTGAAGAAAAGTTGCAGGTTTTGCGGACATGCGTCCTCGCTGTGCACGGCCGAAGTCCAGTCGTGGCCTCCGTCTCGGCGCTTACAACTTCCGAAGCCGTCAGGATCGCAAAGGCAGCAACTGATCTAGGCTGCGATGCGCTTATGGTCTTGCCACCATACGTTTATCAGGGCAACTGGCGTGAAATGAAGACTCACGTCGCCACGGTTTTCGAGGCCACGCCCCTTTCCTGCATGCTGTACAACAACCCGGTTGCTTACGGCACGGACTTCCTTCCTGAGCAGATTCGAGAGTTGGCGGCGCAGTACGAAAATTTCGAGGCGGTAAAGGAATCGAGCGCTGACGTCAGGAGGATATCCGCGATCCGCGCCTTGCTCGACCGTCGTCTGGAAATATTTGTTGGCGTCGATGACGCGGTGCTCGAAGCTATTGGAGCTGGGGCGACCGGTTGGATCGCCGGGTTGGTCAACGCACTGCCCCGCGAATCCGTCGACCTCTTCAACTTTGGTATGAACGGAGAAAGTGACAAAGCATTTCGCTTGTATCGCTGGTTCCTTCCCTTGCTCCGCATGGATACCAAACCGGACTTCGTTCAACTCATCAAGCTGGTGCAGGCGGAAGTTGGAATTGGGAATGCACGCGTGCGCCCGCCACGCCTGGAGTTGGTGGGCGATGAACTTGAGCAAGCTAAGAAAACCATCCGCGACGCTCTGCGTTCCAGGCCGCAATTCGCGATCAGCTCTGCTCTTCCTAATGCAAAATAAACGCCGAGAATCTTGCGGAGGCTAGCTAGGATTGGCGTTTAACGCTGTTGCCGATCGCGACCAGAAAAATTGCGCTCTTGCCTTCGGCGTGGGGGCTGAAGAAGCGGGTCACGTCGTCATCGTAAAAGGTCAAGCCAGTAGCGCCTAGACGTTGAGCGTAGGCCGCGAGATAGCACTTGCCACCCAGGATGCCGGCCTCAAGCTGCACAGCACGATACCCTCGATTGCCAAAACACTCCAAGATCGGCCCCAGGTCCGCCAGAAAAAAGATGTCTACGGCAGCGTCCGCAGGCAACTGTTGCTCCAGTCCGAGGTAGCCAGCAACGTCTCGGAAATTTCCCTGCTTCAGGCACTCGAGCTCCCTACGGTCGCGGTCGAAGAAGTAGGCTCCGGGTTCGAGACCTTCCACGGCGTGGACAATCAGATAGAGATGGTTGAGTTGAGTTCCCATCGGATCGAGAAAGTCAGCAGGAATGCCGCGCGTAGCTCGATCCAGTATCGTCGAGAGCTGCGGCAAGGTAATCGGCGTACGGGCGAACTTGCGGGAAGAACCGCGACGCAGGATGACCTGCTCGATGGGATCGCGAGGCATTTCATCGTCAGATAAAGGCCGGAGCCGAAAGACCGGCCCGGTTGGCTCCGGAAAACTGCTGGGCGGAGGGTGACCGCGCCACGCCGCAACTTCCTCGACCGAACGCAGCGAAGAGGCAGCATGCATTTCGCGCATCCCAGGATAGTCCACCTCGTGCCGCGAGAGCGGAAGAGTCTCGAGGCCGAGAGGAGAAATGTCCGTCGAAGATTGCGCCGGAATCGCAGAGCCGTGGCCGAGGGCGACCATGGAAAAGGCCACTTCGCGCTGCGAATCGACATCCAGCAGGCCGGTCACCGTATCGTCGATAAAGCCGCACACAACCTTGGCGGGCAACCCCAATGCGGTGGCGACGGCCAGCAGGTTGGCGAGCAAGGTGCCGTTGTCCCAGCCAAAATGGCGATAGGTACGATCCTGATATTTCCAGGCATTGCGCCAATAGGTGCAAGTACAGACGATGGTCAACGGTGCATGAGCGATAGCGGGTTCACCACCCGTGGCTTCGACCAGCACGCTGCGATAGTCTCCGGCACGCAATTTGCGCAGGCCGAACTCGGCAGGGGCGAAGTGATAAACGCCCGCCGGAAGATCGTCGAGATCCCCGCAAACCAGATAAAGCTCGACCTCGTAGAGCGCACCGGTACAAGCTGCCGCGCGGAAATATATTTCGCCGCCCGAATACTTTCGCTGCCGGGTTATGCCGGCGGAAAGATAGAGAAGTTTGGTGATCGCACTTAACTCGGGTGCCGCGTTGGTCTGGGCCGGAATGCTCCCGGCGATAGCCGAGAGTGCAGCCACTCCAGTTTGACCCATCTCGTCGGGCAAGCGCGACGGCTCCAGCGTTGGGTAGATCTTGAAGGGCAAGGGCTGGTTCGCGAAGTCCAGGAAATGTGGATTGGCGCGGACACTGGCGTAGGAATGCTTCGTGGCGTTGTGATATTTCAGGGCCGCTTCGATGTTGTGATTCTGCGGCATGAGTTTGGCATCCAGTTACTAGACGATGCAGCGATTACCGTCCACCGAAGCTGTAACCCAACGAGATGCTATACCGAGTCGCATAGTTGTGGCTGAATTCGATGTTGTTGTTAATCAGGTAAAGACGCACTTCCGGGCGAATGAAGGCGTCTCGCCAGAAGTAGGCACGAATGCCACCTCCGAAGTCTCCCAGGAAGTGATTGCTGCTAAGGTACGGCGCACATCCGATATAGCCACAGTTTAGGTAGGGTGTATAGAACCGAAGATTCTCGCCGCCGATGCCAGCGATCAACTCAGCCGTAACCGGTTTGGCAAGCTTTGGAGCCCAGATCGCATTAAAAGAGTAAAGGATTGGACGATAGGGCTGGAAGCCTCCGTACAGCCCCCGACTCGCTCTCCAGGCAACGTCCCCCTCAATTCCAACGCGATGCAATAGCAGGAAATCCCCACTGAAGCTGGGATATGCACCGCCGGTCAAAGAGGGATAGAAGACGCCATTTGTAGTCGTACTTGAACCCGATGTGATCGTGCCGACGCCAAAAGCTGCATCGATCTGTTGCGCCCGCGCGGCGTGTTTGGAAAGGCAGAATAAAAAGAGGACGGCGATCAAGCTTAACTTTTTCAAAGTTCTTCTCCGCTAGAATTTCAGAAATTTGGATGTGACCTGGACCGGTTGAGTTGGATTCAAGGCAGTGTTCCTGAAGTCCTGAGCCTGCTGTGCTCACGGCCGGTTTGCCAAGTCTATTTCCTATTCAAACATCAGTTTGCGCTGCTATCCCGTAAAGAAAGGTCAAGAGTTGTAACGAACAATGTGTGTAACCCACCATCTCTAAACCCCGAAAGGATTGTGAAAGTTGCGCAGGTATCGGTGATAGGCTTTATGCTTTGGTTACTTTGGTAATCCCGAATCGCTTGGTTCTTTCGATGAATTGTCATACTGTGGGTCGGTGTCTCCTTATTTATACCTATGACGCTCCTTGAGAAGATACCTACCGTCGTGACGGTGGCAGTGCTGGTCGGGATTTTCCTGGCGCTCAAACGGCACAGCCATTCCGCCCGTCTGCAACTGTGGATGGTGGCTTGGTTCCTCATCTTTACGCACTTCGTGGCGCAGTTGCTCGAGCCCGCCACGGGAGACGTGAGCCCGTACCTTCTCGCGATCGATCTGGGCTCGCTGCAAGCCGCCGCCGTGGCCTTTGTCGTCTCTGTCTCAGCAGTTGCTGAGGATAAGGGCAAGCGAAGATTGATGCTTCTGGTAACCGGTATCCCTTCGGTCGCCTATACGATTTTGGCCAGTTACGATGTGCACGCGCGATGGCCTTACGTCCTGTGCCTGCTGACGTGCTTCGTGGGCGGAATCCTTCTGCTCTTCTGGGTGAGGAGGTTCTCCGGATACGCTGTTTCGCTGGCGCTGGTGGGGTCGGCAATTGCGCTCTGGGCCATTCGTGCGGCCTTGCGCGGTTCCTTTGATGAGGGTCTTACCGCCCTGCTGGGGCTTGGCTTTGCTTTGCCTGGAGTTTTTCTGTGCCGGAACTACTGGCGCGCTTCCCCGGGCATTCTCACTGCCGCGGGAGGATTTTTCTGCTGGGGTGCGGTGTTTCCGGTAGGAATGCTGCTGGATCGGATTGCTCCCCACCTGATCGTCCCTGCGGATCTATGGAATACTCCCAAGCTGTTTGTGGCGTTCGGCATGATTCTGGCAATCGTCGAAGACAAGTCAGAATCCATTGAGAGCATGCAGCGCAAGCAACGCGCATTGAATGATCAACTGGAACGCTTCTCGACGATAACCTCGCAACTGCTGAGCGGTGCGACGGTGGACTTGTTGTGCAACGAAATCGCTTCTGCCATCACCGATGTGAGCAATTTCCGTCTCGCGGTTATCCAACTGGATAGCGGAAGTTATGGTTTGCGAGTGGCGGGTGCGAGCGGACTGTCTCCCTCTGCATTGGCCGAGTTGGAGAAGAAAGCACGCTGTTGGACCGCGGATGACATTAAAGACTTCTGCGCCCGCGGCCGCCAGATCGGGCAGAATTCGTTTCTACTCTCAGCGTCCGAAGCCGCGAAGTACGATCCGCTAAAGAGTTCGCTGCGCTACGATCCAAACCCTTATTGGAACACGGGAGATGAGCTTCTAATTCCGTTATGTTCCGCACGCGGCGGCTATCTGGGTTGTATTGGGTTAGATGATCCTCGGGACGTGGAAGCGGTCAATGCCTCGGAGTTGGCGCGAATCGAGCTTCTGGCGGCGGATCTGGCAGTGGCTCTAGAGTTGAAATCGTTGCAGAGCCAGTTGATCCGCTCGGAGAAACTGGCGGCATTGGGGCAGTTAGTGGCCGGCGTCGCCCACGAATTGAACAACCCGCTCACCGCCGTAATGGGCTACGGCGATCTGCTCAGCGACGATGTGCCTGCGGGGCCTGCGCGCGACAAACTCGACAAACTAGTCAACGAGAGCCGCCGGATGAAGAAGATCGTTGAAAACCTGCTACGCTTCTCGCGGCAAAGTACCATGGACCGGCAGTCGGTTGACCTGGCTCCGGTGGTAAAAGATGTGCTTACCTTGCGGGAATATTATGCGCATACCCGAGGACTGGAGATTCTCTCGGACATTCGATCCAACCTGCCGCGGGTGGCTGTGGATGAGGACCAGTTCAAACAGATTCTGCTTAACCTGGTGAACAATTCAATCGATGCCGTGGAAAATATGGAAGGTCCGAAGAGGATCACGGTGCGGGCATTTACTCGCGGAAACCGTGCCGTTGTCGAAGTCGAAGATTCCGGGCCCGGATTCAAGGACCTGAATCGCGCACTTGATCCGTTTTACACCACCAAACCCGTAGGCAAGGGCACCGGCCTGGGACTGAGCATTTGTTACGGAATCATCAAAGAGCACGACGGTGAGATCAGGCTCGCGAATCTGCAACCCCATGGCTCGCGAGTGACGGTAGAGTTGCCGCTCGGCGAAATCAAAGAATCAAGCAACGCGGCCAGAGCTGCTGAGATGAGCTGAGGACGAAAACGCCCTGCTGATCGGAATAGCGATCGGAAGGCCACTTAGAGTGGATCTCAGTCCTGTCCCGCGCCTGCGGCGAAAGCCCTCGAAATATCCATCATTGGAGCCAAAACATTCTCGGCTCTTTCGCTCTGTACTTGTAGAGGCTCAGGTTGGTAGGAATACTCCGGAATGATTTCCCTCATCTTCGCGCGGATTGATACTTCAGTGCCAGAATTCGTCAAAGAGATCAGGTCTTCCAGGTGGGCGCACAGGGCCGGCCACGCAATGATTTCAGACTTGGTCCGCTTCACTTTGTGGTTACCGGTTCCAAATTTTCTTTCCCCAGGATAGAAAAGATCTTCATACATCTTTTCGCCTGGGCGCAGCCCGATGAATTCGATCTTTATCTCGCTTGGAGTCTTCCCGCACTGGCGAATCAAGGAATGCGCCAGGTCGAGTATGCGGACAGGATTCCCCATATCGAGAACTAAAATGTCGCCGTGCTCGCCGAGAGTGGATGCCTGCAAAACGAGCGAGACGGCCTCAGGAATCGTCATGAAGAACCTGGTGATTTCCGGGTGCGTGATGGTGATGCGCCCCTCTTTTTCGATCTGCTCCTTGAATACCGGAATCACGCTCCCCTGAGAACCCAGGACGTTCCCGAAGCGCACTGAGACGCAGCGCATGTGTCCTTTTGGCCTCGCCGCCAGGATGAGTTCGCCCAGTCTCTTGGTGGCGCCCATGAAGCTGGTCGGTTGCACAGCCTTGTCAGATGAAATTAGGACGAACGCTTCGCAGCCAGACTCCTCGGCGATGTCCAGCAACGGGGCCAATGCGAACACATTGTTATTCAGGGCGCCGCGAATGTTGAGTTCCACGAGTGGAACGTGCTTGTAGGCTGCGGCGTGGAAAATAGTGTCCACCGCTCCCTCAGCCAAGATCCGGCGCATGCGGGAAGTGTTGGCAACATCGGCAACCGCATACACTACGCGATCGCCGGCTGACTCTTTCGTGAGTTGCAGTTGCAAATAGAACATCGGCGTTTCGGACTGGTCCAGCGCAATCAACTTGGCGGGAGAATGGCGAAGAATCTGGCGGCACAATTCGGAACCAATCGATCCCGCCGCTCCGGTTACCAGTATTACTTTTCCGACGATCTGCTCACGAACGACGTTGTTGTCGAGCTGTACGGAATCGCGGCCCAACAGGTCTTCTATGTTCACTTCCCGTAACTGGGACACCGAGACACGGCCAAGCAGCAAGTCCTCAAGCTTGGGAACGGTTCGGTAATGCAGGCCGGTTTGCTCGCACACCTTGGTGATGCGCTGCATTTGAGGGCCAGTCGCAGAGGGAATGGCGATGAAGATCTCCTGTGCGTCGTATGCTGACACCACAACCGAGAGCCGATCGATGGTGTTCACAACGGGCACACCATGAATCCTCGCCCCATGTTTGAATAGGTCATCATCGACACAGGCGACCGGAATGAATTCCGAGTGTCGTATCTGTCGGATCAGCGATCCAGCGGCGTCACCGGCTCCCACCACTATTACGCGGTAGCTCTTGTCCTGCCTTTGCCGAATGGATTTGGTGTTGCTAAATGCCAGTACCGACAGGCGCACACCGGCCAGCGCCGCTGCTGTTGTCATCACCTCAATCAAATAGATGGAAAACGGAAAAGCCTGTGCCCCGATGACGACACGGACGGAGACGACAAATGCGATGGTTCCCAAACTGACAGCCTTGATGATGTCGACAACGTCGGTCACGCCACTATGGTTCCAATATCCATGGACCTGCTTGAAAATGATGAGGGCCGCAAGCCGGGATAAAACCAACAAAGGCAGGCAAGCAAGCATCAGCCTGGGGTGAGCCAGCGTAAAATCGAATCGGAGGAGCCATGCGCACAGAAATGACGTGGCTACCAAGACGACGTGAACCAGTGCGATGATCCAAGATCTTTGTCGGAGCAACATACAAACTATCCCCTGCGTTCTGATAAATCCGAATGATTAGGCCGAGGTGTGACTATGAGTGCTGGGCCAACGCGGATTCAGATATTGAAAGTGTCCCTGCGCGTGCGACTTCATGCTTCGTGGCTTGCGACATCACCTTCTCAACTGCCTGAACGGCGAGTGCGAGGTGCTGGTCCGAGAGAGTCGGATGAACCAGAAGCATTAGGCTCGTTTCTCCCAACTGTTTAGCGATAGGCAAGCGCTTATGCTTGCGTCTTCCTACGAAGGCCTTCTCCAGGTAGATCTCGCTGCAACTGCCGACGAAGCACGGCACGCCTTCCGCTGCGATGGCTTGCACGATCTTGTCGCGGGACCATCCCGATTGCAGCATTTCAGGGCGCACGAAGGCGTAGTACTTGTAATAAGCATGGTGAGTACTCTGCGGTGGCACGGTTATCCGCAGTCCCGGCACTCTGGAAAGGCAAGAAGTGAGCCTGTCGGCGTTTCGCCGCCGGGTTTCAACCCACTCGGGCACCTTCTTCAACTGAAGCCGCCCCATGGCAGATTGCATCTCTGTCATCCGCCAATTGGTACCGAAGGAATCATGTAACCAGCGGAAGCCGATCCCATGTTCCCGGTTGTAGACAGAGTTGTAGTTCTTGCCGTGATCCTTATAGCTCCAGGCACGCTCCCACGCGTCGGAATGATTAGTCGTAAGCATTCCCCCCTCGCCTCCCGTTGTCATGATCTTGTCTTGGCAGAAAGAGAAGGCCGCTGCGTCTCCCATCGAGCCTACGGCGCGTCCCTTGTACATGGCACCCTGAGCCTGCGCGCAATCTTCGATCACCTTCAAATCATATTCAGACGCTAACTTTAAGATGGGATCCATATCGGCCGGCCATCCCGCCAGGTGTACGGCGATGATTGCGCGTGTCCGCGGTGTAATGGCACGCTCGATGGTTCCTGCCGTAATGTTTTGACTGTCGGGATCGACATCCACACAAACTGGCCGTGCCCCACGCATCACTATGCAACTCGCGGAAGCGATAAACGTTCTAGACGTCGTAATAACCTCATCGCCGCGCCCGATCCCCAACGCATGCAGCGCCAGTTCGAGCGCAAGGGTTCCGTTAGCTACGCAGACTGCGTGCTTCGTACCTGTGGCCTGGGCGAATTCCTCCTCAAAGAGCCGGCCCTCCTCCCCCGTCCAGTAATTGACCTTTCCGGAGCGAAGAACAGCAGCAGCAGCTTCGACCTCGTCGGGTTCAAAGTGGGGCCAGGAAGGAAATGTCATCTTCTTGTTTGTTGCGAATTGAAATGCCCGCTGTACTGCCGTTGTCATCATGAGAAATGAGCGCTGAACTTAGTTTCCTGGAACCATTGGGTTTTCTGGCATCGGCCTTGGCGTTGTTGGTTGGAACCTCAGCACGATTGTGCAGAGTCGTTGTTTCCCTCGGTCAAGACAGGCCGATTTGACTGTTGGGCTTGGTCCGGAAAAAGGCGATATGGGGGGAAATGTCTAGAGGCGGACGCGTCGCCATAACGTTCCTTCCAAAGACGCTCAAGCTCAGCATAAGTTTCCGATATGTGAATCCGACGGTAGGTATAGAACTTCACTAGATTCCGGGAGAAACTGGACTTGAATCGGAAGATTCCATCGTGTGGCCGATACCCCCCGCCGAGTATGAAGCGCATCTTTCCGCGTTCACGGGCCCAGTTGATCGTGTCAAAGATCACAGCATTGCTTGGGCGAGCTTCTTGTGAATCGGCATCAGCTCCGCCCAGATAAGAATAGAGGTCATGGGCGTCATGCAGGTATAAAACGCTCGCGATAATGCGGCCGTTATGCTCCGCTAGAACGAATCGGGCGTTGCTGCGAAGTTTCCGGAAAATCGAGAGAAAGTAATCAAGGCCAAAGTAATACGAGGATCGCGCATTGTTCCGATTCATGGTATGCAGGTAGATTCGGTAAAATTCGCGGATATGGTCCTCGGTTTCGGCCTCAAACACTCGTACATTCTCTCGCTGACTGCGGTTTATGTTCTTCCGGCACGCATGACTGAAGTGTTCTCGCCACAGGACATCTTTCCCAAGTGACACATCAATCCAGACGATTTCGCGATCATAGGTCGTAAGTGACACATCGAGCACCCCGTCCTGGTCTGCCCAGGGGTGAAGGTGCGCGAATTCAGAGACGATACAGTGCTGCTGAACTTCGGCTTCGATTGCTGCTTTGAAAGACCGCCGAAGGTCTGCCGAGGCGAAACCAGTGACAATAGGCCCGGTAAATTCCGGTGTCATGCTGTCGAAAGCAATAATGCCGGAAGCAAACTCCAGCGTATTGGTTGGTCGCAGAAAGTAGGGATATGCGATAGTGCCGCCGCCATCTTCCACAACCAGCAATTGAGGTTCGTATCTGTTGTGAGCGGCAGCGATGGACATGAACGTGTGGCTACCGAAAATCGAGCGGTATGCTGGCAGGACACGATTCCAGTCGTCCGAGTCACTAATGCCTAAAACGCGATATTTGACTTGAGTCATGATCTGAGCAGGTCGGACAGGCGGTCGAGCATCGGAGCCAGCAAATCCGGATTGATATCCTGATGAACAGGAAGGTTAAGAATACGTTTCGCGAGCCAGTGGGCGTCCGGATATTCCACTTCGTTTATTTCAGGAACCATGGTGTGATAAAGGCTCACCACGCCGAATCCATCGGAATTCAACTGGTGGTACACCGAATCGCGGCAACCACTCTTGAGCACGATAGGCAGAGTCTGCGGAACCACCCCATCGGACAGCGGCATTAGCAGTTCAACTTGCGGAACATGGGCGAGCAATTCGACTATCCTCGCTGCATGCCTTCGTCGCTGTTTTGCAATGGAGAAAGTGTCGTATTCGCAAAAGTCGATACTGCCCGGCGATTGGTTACGCAACAACTGGAAGGCGCCCGCAGTTGTGCGCTCTACAGAGTTATTGACTACAAGTAACCCTCCTTGTGGCACCGGTAACAGCTTGTGGAGCGACATAATTGAGAACTCTCCCAACCGTCCGCACACACCGCCAACCAAATCTGAAAGCATTGAGTGCGCTTCATCCTCGACGACGATGAGACCGTGCTCGCGCGCAAGCTTACATACTCGCTTGTACTCTGGATCAGGAAATCCGAAATAATGAATCAAGACTAGAACGCGTGCGCGGCTCGTCGTTAGACGAAGGCATAGGTCGTCGACGTCGATTCGAAGCTGGGACGTCATCCGGTAAAACAACGGTTTCAGGCCGAGTTCTCTTATGGGGTCCATGACACCGGAACCCTCCCGTGAACTCCAGCCAACATAGGCAGGCAGGAGAACTTCGTCGAAACCGCGCTTCATGCCGAGAGCTAGCAGAGTCGCCCTAAATGCAGAGCGGGCGTTCGGAAAGTCATAGATACGGCGGCGATAGCTATCGCTGCATGATGCGATCTTGCTTATTGCAGGAGCCGTGGTCAGATTCATGCAAGTAATTTGCGCATACGAATGGAGCGCTCGTAGTTGACGACCGGAAGAGTCGCCAGTGGGGGTCTGTGTGAGCTCAGAATAAGATAAGGCCGATCGGGGAACAGAGCGGCGATCGCGCCCGCAGACTCCTGATCCGTGAGTGTGGTGCAGTTTTCAAGTAGTTTGCAGGTGTGCCCTGCGATCAGACCCACCAGAAGTTCCTGCTTCATATATCTGCAGGTAAACTTCGAGAATCCCTGCCTCTGTTCTTCGGCGAGCGCACACTCTAATTCGTCCGAAGCTGCCAGCGGAACGATTGTCGATTGCGCCACGTCGCGAAGGCAAACACGATAGAAGTACAAATCGTTCACGACCTCGAACCCGATTCGCTCGTACCAATGGATCGCCCGCTGGTTGCTTGCGAAAACATCAAGTTCGATGCCGATACAACCGATCTGGCCAGCCTTGGCGGAGCAGTTGAGGACAAGCTTCGTACCAACACCCTGGGAAGCGATCTGAGGAGAGACGGCTATGTAGTTGAGAAAGAGATAGTCGTTGCGCGGAACCGCATTGTAGTAGCCAACAATGTTTGAACCACGCTCCGCGACCACAAATTCCTGAACGGCAATGAGTGACCGCAGAAATTCAAGCGACTGTCTTGTCTGATAAATCGTGTACAGGAGGTAGTTGTCGCCGAAGGCGGACCTCTTAAGGGAAAAAATTGCCTCGGCATCGGTTACTACCGCTTCACGCAAGACAATCTCGGATGTAGCAGTTAGCAGTTCTGCTGGCATTGTCTTTTCCGCTGCTCGTCAAGGTCCAGCATCGCCGCACCCGGATCGACTTGTAGACCCTGGCGGCGCACCACCCTTAACACGGTCATGGCGAGTATCTTCAAATCGAGCAGCAGGCTTCGCTTATTGACATAGTTAACATCCATAGCCAACCGGTCGTCCCATGTAAGATTATTCCGCCCATTCACCTGGGCCAGGCCTGTAAGGCCGGGCATCGCTTCAAATCTTGCATCCTCATTTTCGGTGAAGTACGGGAGGTATCGCATCAGCAACGGACGCGGGCCGACCAGGCTCATGTCTCCGCGCAGCACGTTCCAGAGTTGGGGCAGTTCGTCGAGGCTGAGCTTGCGGATCCAGATGCCCACGCCTGTGAGCCGATCGGCGTCCGGAAGTGACCGACCCGCAGAATCTGTGGCTTCGCGCATAGTGCGAAACTTCAGGCACGTAAACGGGCGCGCCTTGTACCCGGGACGCACTTGGCGAAACAGTACCGGTGATCCCAAAAATATTTTTACAATGGCCGCGACGATTAAGAGAAGCGGCGAGAGCACCACCAATGCGGAGGCCGCCACTACCAAATCGAAAAGTCGTTTCGCCACGAGCCCGTCAGCTCTCTGTGCGGCCTTTTTGAAAACACGGTCGAACTTCTCCACACCGACGGAGACCGACAGTTCACGCTCATAAAACGCTCTACCGGCGCGTCCCATCTCGGCGAGCCGTTCCTTGCCGGTGTTAACGAGCTGTTTCACCGCTTCTGCAATGCCTTGTGGATTGCCTGGTTCGCAGACAATACCCGAACCGGCTCGTTCCACTAAGTCCGCGGCGTCACCGCGAACCCCCATCAGGATCGGCTTTCCCGCGGCAAGATAAGCCTGCGTCTTGGACGGGATCGTGATGCGAAATAGTGGGTCATCCTTCAAGTGCACGAGCAAAGCATCAGCGCCGGCGAGGATGCCTGCCATGGCATGCATCGGTTGACGAGGTAAGAACCTGACGTTGTCGAGTCCCATCTCTTTAGCCATACTCTCCAACCGGACTCGGTCGACCCCACCCCCCATGAACAGGAACTCGGCGGCAGGTACCGTACTTCGGCAAATTTGCGCCGCGTGAAGCACGCTATCGAGGCCCTGAGCAAGACCCATCGTGCCCGCAAAGAGAATGCAGAAGCGATCCGCTGCGCCCAATCGCAATACAGAGCTGCTGTCAGACTTCAAGGCCGCTTCGTCGCACCAGTTGTAGATAACATCAATCCTGTCGGGCGGAAGTCCACGGCCGACAAGTTGTTCCTTGAAGCCTTGGGATAGCACTGTGATGTGGCGCGCGCGGCGATATACCCACTTGCACATTTTGCCCAACAGAGTGAGGGCCGCAGAGTTCGACATCATACCGGAAGCAGCGACCGTGTCGGGCCAAAGGTCCTGGACGTCATAAACGAAAGGCGTCCGTCGGAGGAAGCCGATCACCGCTGCAGCAAAGCCAACAGTAATGGGTGGATGGTAGACATAGATCACATCCGGCTTGCGGATCAAAGCCGTGCCGATCACCGCAGCCGATACGGCAAAGCTTATGTAGTTGAGAGCCCGATGAAGAGCGAATTTGTTGTGGCTTGGATATAGCGCAACACGTAACACATTAATGCCGTCGATTTGCTCGCGCACCCAAGGGCGTATGCGGTGGCCGGGATAGACCTCCCCGTCGGGATAGTTGGGGAAACCGGTCAGCACTTCCACTTCATGACCGCGGGACGCTAATTCTCGGGCGAACAACAATCCCTTGAATGTCGGCTCCGGTTCAAACCACTGGGTCAGAATCAGAATCTTCATACGCTCAATAACAATGCGAACGTCTCGGTTCCCGGTTCACGTATTGCATACAGAACTACGACTGTTACGGCTTATGCCAGACAACCCGGTTTACGTAGTTCACGTAGCTATGAATAATCCGCACTACCTTTTCAGACACGTTCGGAACGTCGTAATCCGGCACAATTCGCAATGCCCGCTGGTCGCCAGTCGGCTGTGTCTCCAATAGCTTCAACGCCTCCAGAATGCGTTCCGGATCCAGACCAGTCAACATAGCCCATCCTTCTTCCATGCCCTCGGGACGCTCGTGGGCATCGCGGATATTCAGCGCCCGGAAATTCAGGATCGAAGATTCTTCTGTAATCGTGCCGCTGTCCGAGAGGGTTGCTCGTGCCTTCATCATGAGGTGGACATAGGCGGATAGTGCGAGAGGCTTGATCAGGCGGATATTGTCGGAAAAACCTACTCCCTCAGCGTCAATCCGTTTCCGCGTCCGCGGATGCACGGAGACAATCACGGGCAGTCGATATTTCGAAGCCAGGCGTTCCAAGACTTTCACGAGATTCTGAAATTGCGCGGGCAGGTCGATGTTCTCTTCGCGATGCGCGCTCAATACGAAATAGCCATCTTCGGTTACGCCAAGCTTAGCCAAGATATCGGAGCGATCGATCTTCTGGCGATAGTGGGCTAGCACTTCGTACATGGGGCTGCCGGTCTTGATGACCCGGTCGGGCGCAATCCCCTCGCGCAACAGATATTCGCGGGAGATATCGCTGTATGGCATGTTGATGTCGCTGATATGATCGACAATCTTCCGATTGATCTCCTCCGGAACCCGTTCATCGAAGCAACGGTTTCCGGCTTCCATGTGGAAAATGGGGATCTTCCTTCGCTTGGCTGACAGCGCTGCCAGGCAGCTGTTCGTGTCGCCGAGAACCAGCACCGCGTCCGGTTGCACCTCGCCCAGCGCATCATCCGATTTTGAAATCACCAGGCTAATGGTCTCGGCCGCATTCTTCCCTGCCGCTTGTAGAAAATAATCCGGGGGCCTGATCTCCAGATCGTCAAAGAAAACCTGGTTCAGTTCATGGTCGTAGTTCTGACCGGTATGAATGAGTACGTGTTCCGTATGCCGGTCCAGCGCTGCGATCACCCGCGACAGCCGGATGATTTCCGGCCGGGTGCCAAGAATCGTTGCCACCTTCATGCGTTCTCCAGTGACAGAGACTGGCTCCGCTCCTCAAAATCGACAAGGAGATAGTAGGTATCCGGCCGATTCGGATCGAACATCTCACTCGACCAGAACAGAGTCACCATTTCGCTTGTGCCCACGTTTGTGATCGAGTGTGTGAAACCGGGCGGAATGTCGATCACTTTGTAAGCGTTTCCAGTCACGAAATACTCTTCGACCGGACCACCTTCAACCGCTCGCATCCGGACTACGCCTTCTCCCTCCACGACGAAGAACTTCTCAGTCTTGGTGTGGTGATAGTGGTTTCCTCGCGTCACCCCAGGCTTGGTCCTCGAAACGAAGATCTGTCCGAAGTGCTTCTCCTTGATGAATTCCGCCAGGCTGCCGCGCGCATCGGATTTGATATCCAGGTTGTAGGGTCGGGCCGCTGCCGGAACGTAGGAGAGATAGGTCGCATAGAGTGCGCGGTTGAACGAATCCGCAAAGTTGGGCGCAATCAGCGTGGCCCTCATTTCGTGGAACGCCTGGATTCTGCCTGCAAGATCGCTGAGTTGAATGCGGTAGCTTGGAATCTCCTTACCCGCGTCGCCACCAGCATGCCGCGCATTAATCTCTGCGAGAAACGACGCCACTACATCATCGACATAACTTAGTTCCACCTCGCGGGCGGGATCAGACATGGTAATGGGCAGATCGTTCGCGATGTTGTGGCAGAAGGTTGCCACGACGGAGTTGTAGTTGGGACGGCACCACTTTCCGAACAGGTTTTTCAGGCGGTAGATGCGAACGCAGGCTCCGGTCTCTCGGGCAAATTGTCGCAATGCTTTCTCTGCCCTCGCTTTGCTGGCCCCATAAGGATTGTCCAATTCAGCCTGGATCGAAGAACCGAAGACGATCTTGGGAGCTCGTCCGCCTCCCCGCAAGAGTTGGCATAATTGTTCGGTGAAGCCTGCGTTTCCTTTCTCGAACTCCATCGGATCCTTCGGTCGGTTGACGCCAGCCAGATGAAAGATAACATCGGCCGCAAGCAGACAGCTCCTGAGATCGTCAATCGAATCCTCCCGACCAACAATCGTTGTCTCGCATTCTTTGTCCTCGAGCAGGTGAGTCGCCAAGTTGCGCCCCAGGAACCCACGTCCGCCGGTAATCAGTATCTTCTTCACACCAGCACCGCCTTGCCGTTCATGGCGTCCTGCACACACTCTAGTTTCAGCAGCAGGTTCATCATTGCATCGACGTCCAATAACTCCGTGTTGTGAGAGTTGTAGTCCGCGGCTTCGGATACTTCTCTTTTCCCTTTGCTGAAAAAACTCGAGTAATTCAGATCCCGCGCATCGGCTGACACGCGGTAGTAATCGCCAAGATCCTCGGCTTGGGCCATCTCTTCGCGGTTAAGCAATGTTTCATACAGTTTCTCGCCGTGCCGCGTACCGATGATCCGAATTTCGTTCTTTGCTTCCAGAAGCCTAAGCATGGCTTCCGCCAGCGTGCAGATCGTCGCCGCCGGAGCCTTCTGCACAAAAATGTCTCCGGGCGTTCCATGCGTGAACGCATACAACACCAGATCAACTGCCCCTTCGATGGTCATCATGAAGCGTGTCATGTTGGGATCGGTCACGGTCAGGGGCTCTCCGGCAAGGATCTGATTCAGAAATAACGGAATCACCGATCCGCGGGACGCCATCACGTTTCCGTACCGCGTCCCACAGAATATGGTGGCGCCTTCTCCGTACATCCGCGCTTTGGCCACCATGCACTTCTCCATCAACGCCTTGGACATTCCCATCGCGTTCACGGGATATACCGCTTTGTCCGTGCTCAACACGATCACCTTGCTGACATCGGAGGCTACCGCTGCTTTCATCACATTCTCAGCGCCGAGCGTGTTTGTTTGTACCGCTTCAATGGGGAAGAACTCACACGAGGGGACCTGCTTCAGCGCCGCCGCGTGAAACACGAAGTCTACGCCGCGCATCGCATGTAAAACGCTGTCGTAGTTCCTAACATCGCCGAGGTAGAACTTGACCGCAGCGTTTTTGAGCCGGCCGCGCATATCGTCCTGCTTCTTCTCATCTCGGCTGAAAATCCGGATCTCGCCAAAGCCAACCTTGCCAGCCATGTCAACGACGGCATTGCCAAAGGTTCCCGTTCCGCCGGTGATCAAAAGACGTTTCCCAACAAATGTGTTTGCGTTCATTTCTGATTCTGCCTTCTTTCTGCCATACAACCTCGGGCCCGGCTCACTTCTCCGTCGTGATCGCAGTTAGTTTCACTGTTGCTGGTCCTGCCGCCCTCAGCATCAATTTGTTCTCTCCTGCTTTCAGCTGCGGCCCCTGATTAGCGGGAACGGTCCGAAGGAGAACGCCGTTAGGGTCGAAGACGCGAATCGAACCGTCGCCCCAATACTCAGCATAATTTCCCGTCGTCATCTCTCCCGGAATTGTGATTGTCGCGTTTCCTGTCGAGAGCTGAACTTGCTTCAACGCGCTGTCCCGCTCCGCTAGAGCTTCCACCAGGGTGACCCGACATCGCAGTCCACTGCTCGCCGGATAACGCATCCAACGTAGATTGAGCGCGACCACATTCCCATAGTTGAAGCTGTAGGTCGCCGCTTTGAACTGATAGTTTGAAGGAGCCGGTCGGAACTCAGCGAGCGTTCGGCTGGCGCCAGGCTCAGGTAGAAGAACGGTCTTTGTTCCCCTGAAAGTTAGGTCGACGTAGTAGTCGCGATAAGTCTTGTTGCCAGCTTCCAGTTGGAGATTCAGAACAGCACTATCAGTTGAAGCTTGCTCTGGCCCCTCGACTTCGAGTCGCACAGCCAGTGCGCGATGCTTTGTCAGGTCGAGCGCTTTGCCTGCGGCCCCGTCGCTCGCCCCGACCATGAACGCGCTGCCTTGCTCGCCAACCGCCTTGCTTAATTCGACCCGCTGAGCCAGGATGCCTGGCATCACATCCTTATTCCCGGGTGGCAGGACTTCAACCGGAGGTTGGCCCTTTAGCAACAGAATGTCTGCCGGGTCGCCAGGGTTCGCGAGTTCCGGCATCACTTGCACTCGAAACTTCAGCGGCTGATCTTCGAACTCGTTCTTCAGCATGATCTCACCCGGTATGGCCGCCCGTTGCGCGTCATAGCGGATTGGATGGAACTCTCCGCGCCGCGTCATGTGCCACTCGCCCTGCGCTAACTCTTCGCGCATTGCTTTCGGCACTGCGCCGCTTAACCGCAACTGCTCATACTCGCCGAGCAGTTCCAGCATCTCGCCACTGCGGCCATTGGCCTTGAGCGCACTCAAGTTCGTTTCAAGAGATACGGCCGAGTCCAGCGCCAGCATCCGTACCGCGTAATATTCCAACTCGTCGGGCGTCGTCGCCGGGTGATCCGGCGTGTCTTGCAGGAACCCCATCCAGCCCAGTTCGGCAGGCAAGAAATTGTCGTCGTAGAAGCGGCGGGAATCGGCGATCTTGTGATAGTCGAGATGCTGCTTCACCGCCACTGCAGAGTAATCGTCGCAGGTGCCCCGGGCGAAGATATGCCACGACCAATCCGTCACGCCTGAACCCTGCACAAGCAGATCGCGCTTCGACCGCCCCCAAATCTGGAACTGTTGCACGCCTGTCCAGTACCAGGCTGGCCCGTCTGCACCATTCGTTTCCCCGCCGTCGAAATAGATCATGTCAAAGCCGACGCGGTTGATCACTCCGGATATGCGATTTGAAATGGCACTGGCGAGCGGCGAGCGGAGATTCGCCAGGTACTCGCCATCCCGCTCGGCCAGGCGTCCGATCCTGGCGCCAGCGTTGTGCGCCCGGGCGCTCGTACCAGCAAACCCGCGCTGACACTGCAGAAACTTCGCACCGTCGGTCCGGCTGCAGTGAAGAATCTCACTGTCGACCACGACGTCAGATGGGTTCCCTTGCACCGGAGAGCCCAGGGCCGAGGTCGCTCGTAGTTCTGTCTGTTTTTCGTTCACATCCGTCCCAAGCGTGGTCTCACCATCCTTGAGCAACCCGGGATCCGGCTTCGGCGTGACCAACGGATCGTTTTTTCCCACGAGACTGGTCACCATGTGCATGCCGACTTTGAGTCCAGCCGCGTGGCATTTGTCGATCACTGATTTGAGGCCAGCCTCTCCATGGGGAAAGTTCTTGAGATTGATCGGATAGGAGCCGAGCGACGTGGACCAAGTGCCGGAATAGATGAGAATGTAACGAAAACCGCCCATCTTCGCGTAACGGATCGTCTCGTCTGCGTTGGCTTCGGTCAGATCCGTGAAGAGATAGCTGGTGCGCGCGTCGGTCGACAGCTTGGCCCAGGTACCGCCGATGGTCGGGGAGGGAAGCTGGAAATCACGCTCGACCTTCTGCACTACATCCAAGAACTCTGGTGTAGGTACGGCGATTAGCGCAACGCGTTGCCCTTGCATGGAGAATTCTGGATAAACAGAAGCCGATACGACTGTACTTGTGATCCTGGAATCCACCTCTTGGCTCAATCCCATCAGACATATAGAAAATTCCTCGTTCCACCGCACGCCGAGCAATCCGCCCGCATTTGCCGGAGAAGTGCTGAGCTGCATGAGCCTGATCTCCTCGACGCCGTTCCCTTGCACCTGCGTCAACTCGACCACGAGATAGTCTGCCGACGCAGTGATCCGGTAGTCCGCAGATACGCCTGAAGTCCCGAATGTGACATGAAACAGAGCGCCTTGCTTTTCAATCGCCGAGGCTGGGAAAATTTGGCCACTTTTCCTGACTGCGGAGAACGATAGCTTCTCCGGCCGCAGTTGCTCCTTTCCATTCTGTTTGTTAATCAGACTGTTTGCCGTGCCATCCGACCCAATCACGAGTCGCGCCACACTGGTATCGAACACGAAATTTTCAGCGCGCGCGGCGTTCACCGCCGCGAGAGCCAGCGCCAACGTCAGAATCAGCCTCATCCGGCAACCTTCGCCATGAAGTCGTCTCACAATCATCATGGAAGTTTTACGTCTCTCTTACTGGTCTTTTTGGGGAAGATAAGATTAGGCGGTTTGTCTCTCAAACACGGGAGCAAGCAGTTGCGTCTAATTTCGCCATTGTGATTCTCTAAAGCCGGGCTGGCTCGAGTAGTGCGGTTCTTAATATCGAATTCTTTGTCAACGGAAGCTCCCAAGTCTCCCGGACCGTACACGAGAATGGCGGGCGCTCGATGTAGACACCCGAACCGTAATACGAGCGCACATCCGGCCCATGCGGCTTATCGCGATTGAACGACTTCGGGCGATCTGGAACATCCTCTGAAATCAGCACCCGAGAGAAGTTCCGCAGATTCGTCAGAGCTCTCATAATTTCGTCATTAGAAAGATGTTGGAGCACTTGGCGAACCAGGCATAGGTCCGCCGTCGGCAGCATGTCGTTCGTGATATCGGCACAACGAAAGCTGGCGCGGGGATCGCGCACCGTGTTTTTGTGGTGTTCAATCAATTCCGGGACTATGTCGACGCCGGTATAACGTACACCGCTGGCTTCGACGATCTGTTTGCCAATCGCAAAGTCGCCGCACCCCAAATCGACGATACTTTGTATCCGATGATCACGGATGAACTTCACGATGAAAGCACAGTATTGTTGGGAGACCGGACCCCGCGACCCACTTCCGGAACAGAATGGCGCCCCGTTATCACCCCAGGCTTTCGCGCGGTAGATATTTTGAAATGTCTCGGCTACCGATAGCGTCCCATAAGTCCGATGAATTCTCGGTAAGATCCAGAGATGCAAGTACGCCGACTTCACTAAGTTGCGGACCAATTAGCATCCACCATTCCGGCGATCGCCGAGATTCAGCGCGGCCTCGAACGTCGCAAGATGCTGACGTACTGCCTGTTCCACCGAAAACCGCCGACCGTATTCCCGGGCGCTATCCAAATAAACTGCATAGGTTTGCTGGTCCATATCGACGCACTTCTGGAGCGCGGCAGTCCATCCGGCTCGGTCGCTCAATGAAATATCGAAACCTGCATGCAGCTCAGATAGCTTGGTCCATGGCGTCGCATCGCTGAGCACGACCGGTGTGCCGTTGACGAACGATTCGACGGCCGCGTGGCAGAAGTTTTCACCCCTTGTCGGTAGGACAAAGAAATGATGGTCGTGCAACACTTGCGGTACGGCGGAATGGTCGAGCGACCCGCGGTATTTAGCTTCGATGTTCGGAGGAAGTTGCGCCAACAGACTTTTGCACCTTCCCCAATAAGGCTCATCACTTTCCGCCACGTGACCAAAAAGGTTGAGTTGGATTTTCCCTCGAAGCTCCGGGAGGAGTTCAAGCAGGAAGTGCAGGTTCTTCATCCGGCTCATTCTCGCGATGAACGCGAACTTTACCGCCCCCGATTTCTTTTCCACGTGCGGCATAGTCGACGCAATCGCGTCACTTATTTCGTAGGCAACGTGGATGGAATCCGGGGTAAGCCGGCGCGCCGGCGCGGCGCGCAATAAATCCGGTTTCTCGCGCGGGGTAGAGACTTTCCACAGTAAATCATCGTATAGGCCCAGCTGTTTCGCCGCCTGGCGGTAAACCACCTTCTTTGTAGCGTGGATTTTCATCGCTTCTGGCGAGAATTCTCCCCGCGGCGCCAGCAGAATCGGGGTCCGCCCAAATGCTCCCAAACGGCGGAGCACGACTGCCACTCGCGTAAACGTGTCCTGAAACGAGTTCAGACTAATCACATGCGGCCGTGTTTCTCGAAATGCGCGGCGAAGAACCGCGGGGTTAATGGAAGAACAGTACAGGACTCGGGCATTCCCAACGCGATACCACTTGCCTGGCGTCAGTCCAGGATAGCCCTCGGTGTCCGAGGTATCCCTATCTCGCGTAACCACGTAAAAATCAAAGTGTGAGCTGAGATTGTTTACTATATTGGCCACAGAGCGGATAGGCCCACCGCCTTTGTATCCGGGAAGATAGATTGGAGCGCACACAAGCACGCGCTTACGTCCCCTCCCGCTCTCCGGTGCCAGAGTTTCCGTGATGGGTTCAATGAACGACATGAACGCTATTCTTCTGTACCGTGACCTGAATAAACTCGCCCAACATTCGCTCGCGGCTGTAATCCTGACGGATTTGATCGTGCAGTTGCGATGGAGCATGCTCGGGCAGTTCGCCTGTCAGGTATTGGCGAAGTAAGTCGGCGATGGCCTCGGTCGCGGCTGAGCGCGCTAACCAGGACGAGTCAAACTTGCGAATGAGTTCGGGAATCGCTCCCACCGGTGTTGCCAGCACCGGTCGCCCCGCTGACAGTGCTTCCAATGCAATCAAACCGAAACACTCCAAGGCTCTAGTCGGCAGTACGAAAGCGTCGCACGCCGCGTAAGCCAACGGAAGCAGCCGATCCTCCACTCGACCGAGAAAAGTCACGGAGTTGCTCACGTCGAGTGTCCTCGCCTGCTCTTCCAGCCTTCCCTGCAGCGGCCCGCTTCCTCCAATCACTAAGTGAAACTTGAGCCCTTCTTCCAACAGGCGGTGAGTTGCCTTGAGCAGCCGATCCAACCCCATTCGCGAGACCATGCGCCGGAGCGTAAACAAGATCGGAAGGTCCGTTAGCCATCCCAGCTGCAATTTCGCGCGCTCTCGATCCTGCACCGGAACAAAGCGCGAAGTGTCTACCCAGCCCGGTGTCAACTGCATCCTCTTCGCAGTCTCCTTCCCATGAATCTTGCCAATGCAGTCGATGGTGTACTGCGACAGCGCAGTCGTAACATCCGAGCGACGCAGACATTTCTTTTCGATATGGTTTATTACTGCAAGTCCAACTGGAGCGGTAATCCGACGGGCGAGGCCGCGGTTCCTCCACTCGATGGCCATCTCCATCCGGACCGGCGAATGTACGGTATAGCAGGAATGGACAGAATCACCGTAGAAATCGAGCGCGGCCAAGTACGGGAGCGGCACATGTCCGTGGATTGCATCCACTCGCGGCAAATGCAGGGCGAGTACGGCTGTCGCCGCCCTCTGATGGCCCGAACCGCGGGCCGGACTCCAAGGCGCACACTTTTCTGGAACGTACCGGAGGAGATGAATTCCGTCTTGCAGTTCGTGTTGGGGCAGAGACGGCGTCCCAGGTGCTAACACCCAGACGTCCTCTCCCCGACGCGACAGTTCGACAGCCTCGTCGAACGCCACTCTTGCCGAACCTGTAGGCCTATCGTAGAAATGGCCCATTGCCGCAATGAGGACCTTCATGCGGCGAGGACCTCCGGACCCGCTACTCGGCTCGAGCGTAAGGAAAACAAGCGCCCTCCGTAAACCACATACGCCATCAATAGGAAGATAAGGCAGCTGTGGACGCTCGCTGCAATCGATGCAGTTACGTCCCTCTCCATGTTGGTTAGAACCGGTAAGACTGCCAACAAAAAGAAGACTCCCTTTTCGGACAAAGAGGTGCCGAGCTTGTTCATGAATAACTGCGCTGTAATGCCGTAGAGGAACATGCCAATCACAACACCGAGCCAACCATAGAGCGAATAGAGATCGCCGATCGGCGTTATGGCGGACGAGCTCGTTATCGGGTGACCAAGCGCTACGCTGAGTCGCCTTCCTTTGTCCAGTTCAGGCTTGTCTTTCCACAAGAAGCGAGGTATAAGCGGGTACAAGGGCGCAAGATACACCTTCTCGTCCCCCTGAAGGAGGGACGTGTTGCCCATTGAAATCAAATCGCGAACAAAGGACAACAGCGACAGGCGCGCCGTAGAGGAGTCAACATTGGTGCTAACTGTTTTTTTGTCCGTTAAGCTGCCTCCGAAGGCATCGGAGAACGACTTGCTTACAGTCGCTTCCAGTCCATTCAGGGTGTTCGCCTGAGCACGATATCCTTTATTAAGGTTTTCGCGGTAGGAAGTTGCGAAAGGATACACAACCAGAATAAGAAACGGAATGAGTAACCAACTCATTCGAGGAATCCGGCCTCTCGTTAAGGCATAAATCACAATCACCAACAGAAACGGCTTCAACAAGTCGATCTTCATACCCGAAATAGCACCGAAGCCGAGCATGAGCCCGAGCGAAAGACAAAAGATCAACCTGATGATGACGGTACTCTTGTTTCTGCCCAGCACTTCAATCCCGGAAATCAGCAGGGCCCCACCGAGAAGTTGTGCGCCGCTGTCTAGCCATTGCGCATACGCGACCATAGATTCCAACTGCGTGTCGCGCATGTAAGCATAGATGCCCAATTGCCACTCAATTACCGATGCAATCCCGCCGACGGTTAACATGCACACCGCCGCCAAGACCGTCCTGGCCGGAGTGGTGGCGGCTTCCGGCGCAAAGCGCAATCGACCATCTCTCATGAAAGCCCAACTGCCTATCCAGAATGCAACGTAAGCGACGAGGACGATGGAAAGGGCGCGCACGTAGTCGTCATCCATCCGCTCATCCCCGTTTATGAAGCGCCAAGTGGGCACTCCTATGAACTCGACGAGGCCTATGATTGTTAAAATCGCTGGAATGCTGCACAACGATGTTCCCTGATGGCCGCGCTTGGCCAGATAGATTGTTGCCAGCACGACAAACCATAACGCCAGGACGGCGTACGTGATTGCATCAGTGGTTTGCCCGCTGACTAGAACGTGGATCGTCAGCAGGGAGTACGCGCCGACCAGACCTAGCAAAATAAATGGCGCCAGTCGCCACGTCATCGCCTCGTTTGCGTATTGAGTCTTTGCCTGCATCGAAGATGACTTTTTCAACTAAAACTCGGCGGGCCCTGCGGACTGAGTAGCCAAAGGCCTATCGTCCGGTCTAACGAACCGCGAGGTTCATTCGCATCGTGAGTCGATCGGACCTTTGGTCCAGCCGCCGTCGTAGGCGCAAAGCAGGCCGCTCGATAACCCAATACGATGCTTCGGCGGTAAGCAGAATGAGGAGCAGCGTCAGCCCAAGGTAGCGGGTATGGATCAGTGGTTGGCTTCCGTCAAAGATCTGTTGCCACAGATAGACGCTGTAAGAGATCACTCCCAAATGTCTTACGGGCCAAAGATTGAGCACTCGGCCAACCGGCGATTCCGGCCACTGAATGCAGTAGAAGAGTAGGATCGAGATGGACGCACCCAAAAGCGTGAACCCGATTGGCGCATCATAAGAGCCCCCGAAGCGTGCTGACAGCACAGGCGAGACCAACAGCACAAAAACTAACAGCCCCCCAAGAAATAGGGGATGGCAAAGGCGTCGGAGCTTTGCCACAAATAATGGATCCTGCGAGAGAACGGCCAATGCGCATCCAAAAAGCAGGGTATCTATTCGAGTGTGCAACATCATGCCGAGATGGCCACGCATGACTGGAGCAAACTCATATGTAACAACTCGAATGAATGGCGCCAGAAGAATGATACAGGTTGCGATGCGAAGCCCGCGGACTTTCCCAGTCCATAAGAGCAACAATGGCCAGCACAAGTAGAACTGTTCTTCTATGCAAAGTGACCACACATGCCCCAGGGTCCAGCCGGCGGCATAAGGATAGTAGTTCCACGTATAGGTGCAGGCGGCGACATAAGATCCCAAGGTTTGCTGCACGAGGCCCATGGACCAAAGTACTCCGATGAATGCCAGGTACACATAGAATGCTGGAAAGATCCGAAATGCGCGGCGTATATAAAAGTGCTTCAGTCTTATAGAGCCGGTTGTGTCTAATTCCTTGAGTAGAAGATTTGTGATCAGGTATCCGCTGATGACAAAGAATACGGTAACGCCAAGTACTCCGTAGTAGTGCCAATTCCGCCAAGCCGATCTCGATAATGTTCCCGTTAACGCCCAATGCGCGTGGCTGGCGATGACGAATATAATCGATATCGCCCGAAGGCCGTCCAGTGACGGAATGTTGCGAGTCGACGGCCGCAGTTTGGGCCGCACGACGACCACGATACGCGCCGTCTCGTCCTGGCTTGCTGGCTGCGTGCTTACTACATTTTGCCGCTCTGTTTCAGCTTGCGCGGGGGCGCTATGCTGTTGTTGCAGCATGGCATTCATTTTGTGGGTACGACAGAACGTCCTATGTAGTTGTTGGAATGAAGTTTCGCGAAGGGTTCTGGAGTGAGTTCGCCGCCTACCAGCAGCGTCCGGAGGCTAAGTCCAAGCTGGTTGTGTGCCAGCACCAGCATCAAGAGGAAGCTCGTCGTATACGCAATCGACGAAATGATCGCGGCTCCAATAAATCCATAACGCGGGACCAGCAAGTAAAGGCCGATCGCCGTCACGACCATACTGATGCCTTCGGCAATCGATGGCAGCCCCGGTCTGCCCAGCGCACTCGATCCGTTGTAGAGCACTTGATTGAGACCGATCATCACAGTGCCCGGCAAGAGAATTCGGCAGGCCAAAATTGAACCTTCGAATGCAGATCCGAAAACGAGACGAATCAGGAACGGCGCAAGCAAATAGAGCGCGCCGGAACAGAGCAACAACCATGTCAACGATGCACGGAAAGAGACCCCAATTGTCTTCTTGGCGTCGTCGCTATTTTGACTCGACCCTCGCGAAAACGTCACAATTCCGGCGGCTTGCGGAAATACTGTGACCGCAGTCGCGAGCGTCACAGCTACCGCATAAAAGCCCAACTGCCGGGGCGGAACGAACAAAGACAACGCCATCTGGTCAATCCGCTGGTTGAAGTAGTTTGTCAGGCTTGTGGCCTGTGTCCGACACCCAAAGTGGATAAGACGCGGGATTATCGAAGCATTCCATTCCAGCCGGGGCTTCAGAATTCTCGACATCATGACTGAACCCAGCGCCAGGGCCGCAACGTATCCAGCGAGGGTGAAAAATACGACTGCGCTGAGGGTTCCACGATGCGCGAAGTACAGCCCCGCCAGCCCGGCAGCGTAGGTCAATGGCGCGGTTACGCGGATGAGATTGAATCGCAGCAGGTCTTGCTCACCCTGAAACAGATTGCCAGTGTACACACCTAAAATTAGTGCCGGCGTGATCAGCACGAAGACGATTCCCAAATGCTGAACTGCCGGAGAATACTTTGCCAGCGCAAAAGGAATGACCGCCAAACCGACAATGATGGACAGAACGCTTTGGATCAAACCGATGGTCGCGGCCCCGGTCGTGATCTCAGAAATCGTGAAAGACCGGCGCCCCACATTGAAGGCGACTGCTTGGTTGATCCCAAGGGAGAGTAGGGTAGCAATTCCCGTAGGCCAGATAATGACGGCCGCATACTCGCCTCGCCCCACCGGTCCCAGCATCCTCGCCGACAAAATGCCGGTTAAGGTTCCCAGCCCAAGAATGAGACTCTGCCCCAGCACCGTCGAGGCATAAGTTTTTACGAATTCTTCACGCTTGCGCATGGCGGGAAGCTGATAGGGTATTACGGTCTCGGAGGTGGACATCGACTCCCTTTTAGAATTTCCAGTTAGGACTTTCAGAGGAACAGGTTGGTAATTCCAGCTGGATTTGTTTTCGTGAATCAGGAGACCACAAACGGCTCCTGCTACTCAGTGTGTTGCTATCGCGTAGATGGAAGCTGACGACGCTGAAGCCAGGATCGAGGATCCGTTGCTAAAGATTGCCTTGAGCTTGTCCGTTGGCACGTACACCACATCCCTGGCGTGCAGTTGCACATCGGCGCTTTGCCCGCGCACAAGCTTCTTATAAGACAGTGGAATATCAACTACTGCACCCTGATCATTCCGGCGCAAAAGGTGAATGGTGCCGGTGTTCGCCGCAATGGCCGTCCCATTCGCCAGCGAGATGGCCTGCAGCACGTTAAGCGTGCCTTCTTCCTGCATCACATACCCTCCGGGCCGATTCACCGCACCCAATACGTATACGATGCCGGCCTGCTTCACCAGCACGATGTCACCGGGATCTACCATTACGGCGTTGACTGCGTGCGGATCGGTTGCGCGAGAATAGTCCACAAGAATCGGCTCTGCATTGCCACTACCGTGGGTGATCTGCACTTGGTTGCCCGCGGTCAACGTGGCTCCGCCGGCAAACGCTAAAACATCCACCAGGCTTCGCGGAACCAATAAAGGGTATCTGCCGGGGCTGGCCACTTCTCCAATGATGGTCACTTGGGGGACGGTGTATTCCAACACTGTCAGGTTCACCTGAGGATCGTTCAGAATCTGATTCTTCAGAAGAGCATACTGGATCTGAACTCGAGCTTCAGACGTAGTCTCTCCAGCAACGTGTATCGTTCCCAGAATCGGTAAAGAAAGATCGCCGTGCTGGTCGATGCGAAAAGTTCCCACGAGGTCAGAATCGTCCAGAACAGACAAGCTCAACAGGAATCCTGGAGCCAGCGTCAATTTTGCAAAATCCTCCGGCACCACCATGAGTCCCGAACTGCGCAACGAGGCGACGTCAGACCTATCTTGGCTGTTGATCTTAGAAGGCGTTACGCTCATGGTCGAGGGACCGGCAATTGCCTGCATCGGGGATTGAGCAACACTTCGCGGTACAAACGAAGCCAGAAGCGCAACCAAAACCAGGCCCGCACAGGAAAATTCATGCTTCACGTATGGTCGTTTACTCATAGTAGGAGCCGTAGTACTCGTATCCGTAGCCGGCCGACCTGGTATCAATGCTATTCAGGACGAAGCCAATCACTGGCATTCGGTTGCGATCAATCAGATCAGCGGCGCGGGCCAGCATTGGCCTGGTGACGGCACCCGCCCGGGCGACCCAGATGACGACGTCCACCTTGCTGGAGATGGAAACCGCATCCGTCACCAATAGAGCCGGAGGACTATCAATCAGAACAATGTCATAGCGAGACTGCAGATGCTGCAACAACTCGTCGAAAGCGCTCGATCCCAGAATCTCCGAAGGCATGGGTGGATGCGGACCCGACGGCAGCACGTCCAGCGTAGAGACGTGGGTTCCTTTGATAATTGCCTCATCGCTAGTCAATGTGCCCGCCAGCACATTGCTGAGCCCGGCTTTATTGGAGACTTCCATCATCTGCTTCATACGCGGCCTGCGCATGTCGCACTCCACGATGATTACCTTCTTATTATGCTGCGCAAAAGCGACGGCGAGGTTGGTTGTGATTGTCGTCTTACCTTCCCCGGGGATGCAGCTTGTCACGAGAATGGTCTTGGGGCCCCCGCCGGTACGGGAAAGCATAATTGACGTGCGCAGCGCGCGGAATGCCTCGGATGCACCGGATTTGGGTTCTGTCAGCATCCAGACTGCGGCTGAATTGGTCGAGGGCACTTCTTCCCGCTTGACTTTGTCCTGCAGGAGGAGTGTCCCGTAGGTTCTGACCGGGTCCCCAAACCTCGGGATAAGACCGATCACGGGCTTTCGAGTGATTTCCTCCGCCTGCACGATGGTGGTCACTGTCCGGTCGAGATTGTCTGCGGTAAATGCGGCCGCGAAACCGACGAAGAGGCCGAACAGCGTTCCCAGCGCCAGGTTCATCAGGGGTTTCGGGCGAATTGGAACCGATTGTGATCTCGCCGGATCGACAACCGTGATATTCGTGGCTTTGATCCCCGCAGACACATTTGCTTCTTGCAGCTTGGTGTATAGATCCTCGTATAGTTTTTTGCGGGAGAAGGCTTCCTGGCTCAAGACTGCAAACTGAACCGCCTTCTCATTGAGCTTGCCGGCCGCCGTCTGCTGCTGGTCGAACTGTCTGCGAAGCGCGTCTTCGGTGTGCTGCGCCAATTGAAAGTCGACTTGCGCACGCTTGGTAATTGCGCCTAGTTCGTTGCGAATTTGCTCATCCAGCGCCTGTATCTGGGTTTGCATTTCCTTAAGATGGCGGTTATTCGCGCCGTAGCTCGTCGATGCCTCAGCAATGCTGATCTTCAGTTGGCCCTCTTGCAGCCGCAGCTGTTCCAGGAGCGAGAGTCCACCGCTCTGGGTGAGCACCATGGAATTGCTTTGCAATGCCAGAGGGTCCTTTCCAATTCCTAGGACCACATCGGCATTGCCTGTTTCCGCAAAGCGATAGATCGCTTCTTTCTCGATGCGATTCGCTTCCGCCACGGTCAACTCAGCGTTGAGTGCGTCAAGCTTCTGAATCACGACGCTATGGATCTCTCCCCCCTCCCCTCCCGAATTATCCCTAAGCCCTGCAGGTGTCGTCACATTCAAGCTAATGATCCCGGTTTCCTTTTCGAAGTCCGTGAGCTTCTTTTCTGAATCTTCCACATTGGCCTTCAAGTCTGACAACTGCTTGGTAAGCCAGTCCGAGGCCTCGGTACTGGCGTCATAGTGAGATTGAAGATATTGATTCTTATAACTTTCGATCAAGGCATTCGCAATCTGTTCTGCCAGCTTCGGATCGTGACTCTCGTAAGTGACCTGAATCAGGCGGGTCCCACGGATTGGCTCTACTTTCAAATGCGCCTGGAAAATCCTCAGCAACTGCGTCCGGGTCTGTGGCGCGTTCTCTAGCGACAATCCCTGCTCGGAACGGAGCTCGCGAGCCGCACTTCCCTTAACGGCAAACTCTGGCCGCGAGATTAGATTGAGTCTTTTAATCACTGCCAGGGCCAGCGAGTCGCCTTGGAGAATCGCGGTCTCAGTCTGAAGATCGGTGAGCAGGCTATCTGCGCCCGCACTCAATTGCTGAGATAGGGCGTCATCGAGTCCTAGATCCAAAGAACCGGAACCGCTCTTGTTCAACTCGATCGTCGCCGTCGACGCATAAGTTGGCCTCATTATGAAGGTCAAAATGCCGACCAACAATACACACATCACGATTGAACCAATAATCCAATAACGCCGCTGCATCAACACTCGGATGATGTGCTGCAAGCCATAAGAATTGTTTGAGCTATGATGAGGCGATGTCACCATGGAACTGGCCAGTGTCTCGCTTCTTGCATCGACTATTAACTGGTTACTCAATTGGTGTCCTTGAAAGCGAAGATGCGCCATGGCGCTGGGGAATATTTAATGAGGTGGTCACTGGCAACGCCCCACGGCGAGGCTGGTGATCTCCATGTTGCCGGTCACAGAATCCCTGAGTAACTTTTGCCGGGGACTGAGTTTGTTCTCTCCCGGCAGAACCTACGGTTCGCGCAATCGACCGCCCGATTATGGCGCAGTCGACAAAGCAGGTTCAGGTACAAGCGCTTTCATCCAGAAGTCGCTATAAGCAGCAATTGCCTCATCGGTGTTTGCGTAGGGCATGTCGTCGCTGGTCAGCACCTGTTGCAGGCCCTGGTGAGCCGCAATTGAAGCGGCCAAGCCCAGGGTGGCAACTCCGGGCTCGAGGTTACGGATCAACCCCTTGGATACACATCTCGCCAAATATTCGTGGACCGGGTCAAAGAGAGGCACGAGATGCTTGCGTAATATCCGTTCCGCACCGTTTTCCAGTTCAAATAAGCTTAGGTACAGCAGTCGAAGCATCTCGGGTTGATGCTGAACGGTTTCGACGAGCATCGCGACAATGCCTGGAATGGCGGTTCGAGGATTCTCGTCGCTTTCGAGCCGGCGCCGCAGTTCCTGGCTGATCCGCAAACGGCACAGGCGGGATTCGGTTGCGGCCCAGAAGAGATCTCTCTTTCGGGGAAAATGGCGGAAGATCGTAACTTCGCTAAGCCCTGCCAGTCGCGCGATCTCATACGTACTGCTGGCAGCGAAACCTTGCCGCGAGAATAGCTGCACGGCCGCTTCAACGATGCGGTTCGCGGTGCCATTCGTGGTTTGGACTTTTGAAACCCTCATGAGGCGCTGTCTTGATTTGGAGGGAGGTTCGACAGGGAAAAAAGAAGATAATCGGTGCTAAACAAGTTCGATGGCGTCGGCGTCCAGCTCAACAGCTACGCTTTGCTGAATGAGATCCACCGTGAGTACGACCCGCGGACTTTTGGCGTTTCGAATCAGCGTGCCTTCCAGCCCCTGCAGCGCTCCGCGGTTGATCCGCACCTTCCGGCCGATTACGAGACCACGATAAGGCTCAAATTTCTGCAAGTGCAAACCAGAGCGCAACGTCTCGATCTCGAAATCAGATAGCTGTGCAGGTTCGCTCTTGGGGCCGACAAACGATAAGACCCCGGGCACGTCCAGTACTCGAACGCGTTCGCTTCGCGGGATGTTCACGAACACGTAGCTGGGAAATAAAGGAAGCTCAACCTGGACCTTGCAACCGTTCTTCCAGCGATGAACGCTTCGGAACAGTGGGAGAAAACAATCCACACGCCGGTGTGCCAGATGCTCGCTAACCCGCTTCTCATGTCTTGGACTCGTATAGATAGCGTACCAGTGGGGAAGGCGCTCGGCAGCTTGACATGGAGGAGGTAACAAGCTCGCAGTCGTCGCTGAAGTGCTGGCGTTGATTACTTGAGACAAGGCTTCGCCCCCGTCGCTTAGATAGCGCTGGTTTTGATTTGAAATGTTTGTTGGTGCTCGCGGTCGATGCTGGAGACCGCTTACCTCAACCGCGAGTTGATACGGCTGCGGTGTAAGTAGGCGACTACACTCTTCGCCGCGATTTCTGGATGCATGGCGGGTGCCAATTCGGTATTTTCACCAACTGGCTTTGTCTCAGGTGTTTAGCCGTGCCAATCCGGGAATCGTCGATGAGCGGCGTCTCAAAACGAGAGCCGCTCAGGAAATAAAACTCGGCAATGTCTCAACCCGACCGATCGTCGACCGTGAAGCTCCCGCTTCAATCTTGCGCGAGGGCCGGTCAAGCTTTTCAGCTGGCGTGATGATGAGAGCCACAGGCGGAGCCGAGGTCAGAATAAAGTCCTGGCGTCGGCGAACGTATTTGCGGAACCAGAAAGTCCACTGCCTAAGCGTCTCAAAGCGAGAGAAATTTCCAGCGATTTAATCCGCCCGTCTCATTCATGATCAGCGAATGACGTTCGCTTGACGGAGACAAACCTGGTCTCGGCAGCAAATTAAATTTTGTTCGGGGCGAGACGCGAAAGAAGCGACAAGTCGTGTAAGTGTCGAACTCTTCGTGTTTTAACGAACGATGCCTGCGTCTGAATTGCAATCTAAGGTGCTAGTTCCTCGGCTACTAGTGTCGAGTGCCTGCTTCAAGTTAATCTCGGCGATTAAAGTGCTCTAATGCGGCGGGGCTCCGCGTGTGATCTCGGCCTACCCAGTTTTTTTGCAGCTGGTGAAGCGCGGCCGTTCGCGAAACTGAAGCTTGAGCACCGGGAGGAAATGGTGCGTAACCGTTATCAGCGGTCTTATATATGTATCGCTTTCGTATTGGCGTCGGCGCTTTCTGTGCTGGCCCAGTCCGATCGCATGGACATTCAGCGGCCGGACGACCTTCAGCGGAAGGTGAGCGACGACGGAGAGCCGCAGCTTGCCGCGATGCTCGCTCAGCCTCCGCCGGTCGCCGGTGTAAGCGGGGATTCTAACCTGCCCGATGCGCCGAGCGCCACAAAGCCGGATGCCTCCACGGCAGATCCATCGTCTCCGGCGGCTTCTCCGGCAATTAAAAGAGAATCTCACGGCGCGCCCGTAGCCGCGCAGGGTGGCCCCCTCTGGGTCGATCGTACGGTCGCGGACCGGTCCTACCTGGCACTCACCGGGGGGATGTTCGGCGCAAGTGTTGCCAATGCGGAATTGACCATATACTGCCTGGGCAGGCACCCATCCTGCAACGATGTCCCACCCTCCCTAAAGAGCAGGGCGGCGATCTACGGCATTGGAATTCCCGCCGACTTGGGGGTCGCTTATCTGACCTATTGCCTGAAGAGGAAACACAACCACATTTGGTATGTCCCCGCTGCGGCTGTAACCGGCGCCAACATATTTTTTGCCTATCACGCTTATCACTGGGGGCATGAGCGTTCCATACCGTAATACCTATCGCGAACTGGAGATGCTCTTGATCTGGTAGCGATCGCAGATCCGGTTCGCAGTGTCCCAAAGAGACTCAAACTCGCTCAGGCGCGGAACCACAAAACGCAACCTCAGCTCTCGCAGGATGTTTTCCAGCAGACTATCGAGTCGAGCCAGGGGAGACATGTTTCTTGTGGGGCCCCGGATTCAACGCGCGGCGATCACGTCGTAAGGCCGCATCATTTCATTGTCCTCGTGCTCGAGGATGTGGCAATGCCAGACGTAACGCCCAACAAAACCTTCAAATCGGACGATGATCCGCGTGACCATTCCGGGATCGGCCCGCACCGTATCTTTCCAACCCACCTCGTTCGGATCGGGCGGCACCGGCGCACCTGTGTACTTGAGCACGCCCTCGTTTTTGTAGAAGAAAGGTTCGAAGCGACGGCGGTCGAGGATCTGGAATCGAACCAGGTGCAGATGGATTGGATGCGAGTCATCCGTCAGATTAATCAAATTCCAAATTTCCACGGAGTTCAGGACAGGATCCTCTGTGACCGGCATATTCCAATGAGCGCGATTAAGCAGCATGGTGACTGGATTCTGGGCGCGGTCATCGATTTCTACGAGCGGTAGCATGCGTGTTTTTGTGGATTCGGATTCCAGAATCCTTGGCACGGAACGCAGCGTCGACGGCATTGAGGTTGTGTCTTTGACTTTGTCCCGCGAAACTCGAAATTGCATGACGGTGAAGGCATCGTTCTGGACGACAATCTGTTCACCTGCGTGATCGGCAAAATCCACGATCAAGTCTGCCCGCTCGCTCGGCGCGAGCAGCACGTGATCGAGCGCAACTGGTGAAGGCAGCAATCCCTGATCGGTGCCGATCTGATGAAAGATCTGTCCATTCGAAAGCGATAGGTGAATGAATCTGCCGTTGGCCGCGTTGAGAACCCGAAAACGATATCTGCGCGGCTCGACTTCGAGATACGGAAAGAGTTTCCCGTTGACCAGAATCGCGTCACCAAAGTATTCGGGGATCCATGGCGCTTTGGGATCCGGTGAGACCGGATAGTAAAGCTGGCTCTGTTCGTCGAACATGCGATCGTAGATCACCAGCGGAATCTCGTACCTGTCCTTCGGGAGATTCAGAGAATCCTCGACCGAGTCACGAATCAGGAACACGCCGAACAAGCCAGCGGCGACATTGAGCCGGTTGATTCCGAGAGCGTGATCGTGATACCAGAGCATGGCCGCATCCTGATTATTTGGATAGTAATAGATCGCGGATTTTCCCGGCACATACCAGTCCTCCGGATATCCATCGCTCTCGGGAGGAGCCTTCGCTCCGTGGAGATGAATTACCGTTCGGACTTCGGGTTTGTCAGCTTCCGCGCCGTGGATGTTGTGATCAATTGGCAGAAAGTGCGCTGGCGGCAACCCGTTGACCCATTCCACGAAAAGCCCTTGACCACTTCGCGTTTCCAGGGTCGGCCCCGGAGAGATCGAATCGAAGCCCCAGAGCCGCGTTGGTTTCATATCCCGATGAACTTGGCTTTCGATCTGCCGCATTGTGAAGCGATAGTAGGGAAGTCTGACGGCTGGGTCCGCGGGGCTTGGGCGGTTCGCGGTAGTCATTACGAGGTTGGGTGTTGGAAGCCGATCCACAAATGGAGTAAGCAAGTTGGGATTCATCAGTGGCCGCACGTGAGGCGCTAGTCGGGTGCGACTGCCCTGTAAAAGCATCAAGCCGGCGCCGATCATCCCGCTCTGGCGCAGAAACGTCCTTCGTGTTATGGGCACTGCCGGCTTCTCCTTCTCAGAGTATCTAGTCTGCCCCAACAACCTGACCAATGAAAACAGGCATGCGAAGAACGATTTTCGCATGCCCGTTTCTGTTCCAGCTAATTTAACCCGCATCAGTCCAGGAGGAGCTCGAGGCTGATGCGAGCTTTGCTATCGCGCCGGTTCGCCGGTATTCGGATCGAGGAACAATCGGCCATCGCTTTGCTTGTGTTGAAAGTTGAACATTTGGCTGATTGAGCTTGCAATCCCATCAAAGGATCCCTGGCCAATGCGCTGACCCCCGAGCCAGTTATCTTCGATGAAGCGGATGACGGAAGTCTGATCAGTCACAGTGTGATCGACGAAATTCTGTTTCGCCCACGGCGAGATGACCAGAAATGGCTGACGCGGGCCATAGCCGCAGCGGCCCAGTGCGTGAGGGTTCCCTGCGTCGATACCGGGTAGGGAGTTGGCGGCCGTGCCACAAGCATCCGGTCCAGTGAGAGCGTCCGCCGGGCCAGTGGATTGATTCACGATCGGACTCATTTGATGGTCATACCAGCCATCTGAATCGTCGTACAGAATGACCACGGCTGTGCTTTCCCATTCTCTCTGCTCTTGCAGAAAGTTGATGACCTTAACCAGGAAGTGCTGTTCGTCGATCGGGTCAGAGTAGCCGGCATGGCCGTCCTGATAACCAGGTGCCTTTATGAAATTGACGGCCGGGAAGTTGCCCGCTTTGACCGCAGCGAAAAAGTCATCGGTGTCATATTCGTGGTTCGCGGGACCGTTATTTCCGATCTCAGCGATTGATTTCGGGCGGGTGTGTGACGGGTTCGCGGTCGACGCATAATACTCGAAGAACGAATGGTGCGGAATGTAGTCGTTCGTTGTTCCCGCAAGTCCGGTCGAGCTTCGGTTGCAACCGGTGGTGCCGTTGGGATTCTTGATATTCAGGTTGAAGCCGCCCATGAACGATCCCCAAGTCACACCAGCAGCGGTCAACAGATCACCAATGTTCTTTCCGCCCATTTGTGCCTGACCGCCGCTCGGGTTGGAGCAAACGTCATTCAGCGGATCAGGATCGCCGATCATTGTCAGCGAGCCGTCGCCACCGTCAACTTCGCCGCCAGTTCCGTTCAGAGTCTTGACCACGCCGTTGGTCTGGCCAGACACCAGGTTGATTACACCCGGAGAGGAAGGGCCGAACGTGCTGCTGAAAGAGTTATCGTTCATGGCGAAATTCTGAGCGTAATTCCACAAGGCTGTGACGGTGTTGCCGTCGAAGTAGCCCATCGTCAAACCGGTAGTGTCGACGATGCCTCCACCAGAAGGCGGCGGTCCGGCCGTTCCCATCGATTTCGGAAACAAGTCCATCGCGCCCATGTCGAAACCAATCTGCTCCGCCGTGTAGTCATGGTCTTGATCGGCGGTTACCGCCTGCGAACGATCCAGCCGAAAAGGATTCGTTGCACCGGCGCCGTTAGCCGGATTCAAGTTGGGGTTGAAATTCAAGAGTGCATTGCTAAGTCCGTTTACCGTGGGCGTGTCAGCTTTGGCGTGGAACGGTGGCTCTCCCTTGGGGTTTAACGCGACCGGGTAAGTCCCGAAATAGTGGTCAAAGGAAATATTCTCGTTGAAAATGACCACGATGTGCTGGATTGGCATTTTCTTTCCAGGCGCCTGCGAAGCGCCAAATGCGGGGGCAACACTTGGTCCCAGGGCAGTGGTCAATGCGGTCAGTAAGGCCAGCATTTTCCTGGGGGTGGCTGATGCTCTGATGCGGTCGAACATATTTCTCCTCCGTCCTCCGGCCAACAGTCACCATTACTCTGAACGGTTCTTGCCGGGGAAAAGGAAGCCTAGCTGGTCCGTATTTCGCGAGCATGACGCGATTGTTAAAGCTTTGTGAATTTGAAATCGCGATTTTGCAGAAGAAAAGCGTGCGAGGACGAGAGTAAATCAGCCATACCTAAGGGATCGCATTGAGCCGGTCCTTTGACCCAAGCGACGGGCCGATAGGCTAGTTCGTCTAGCATATCAGACCCGTCACCGGCGTTTCCACAGCGGATGCTTACGCGAAAGCGAGCACATCGCCGCTGCGACGCAAATACGAAAATCTCAACGAGGGTCGCGTGATGCAATCGCCACCAATTCCCCTGATGGAGATCCACCGCTTTTCCGGCCAGGGTTATTGCCGCTTTGGATTTGTGCATGCTTTGCACCTAGCTTCCCGGCGTCAGGAGCCGTCGACACAGACGTGACCGTCTGTTGATACCGGTGAGCGGCGGCTGGTAGTTGAGAAGAGTGCACGGCCGCTGCTGGCTGAACGGAATGAACGACCGTCGCGTTTGGGGCAGGGTCATACCAGTCCGGACTCACGTCCTGCTGGCCATAGGCCGGGAGCAGCAATATTGTAAACATCGCGCCAGATAGCATTGCCATGGATGCCAGGACTCGGCACCGTCCGATACTTTTTGATTCGTTCATGAAATCACCTCCGTAATGAATTGAATTCGACTCGTGGCAACCGCAACGAGAAGAAATCATGGGTGCGATTTTGGACCCGATTGCCGGTGTCGTCCATGGAGACAGTCTGAATTGTTCTGAAGCAATCTGAAGATTGAATGAGATCCTCAGCCACGATGCCACCAAGACTGGCGCGAGGCAAGTCTCCGGCCGCCGCAATTAACTTTCAGACTTCGTTCGGTGTTCGGTGGGAGCCCTCGGAGTTCCACGGGGGTTTTCTGGATCCAACCCGGCCGCGGTCATTATGGCGCGTCCCAGTTCTTCGGGGGAGACAACAAATCCTTCGGCTGGCGCCTGGTTAATGGCATCTTCTTCGGCGGTGGGCGCGACGAAACGATAGCCCCGGCCTACCACGGTCTGCAGGTACTGCGGCTCGCCGGCATCGTCCGCCAGGGCGCGGCGGATCTTGCGGATGGCGGTATTGATTCCCTGTTCGACGTCGACGAACACATCTTTGCTCCAAAGTTCGGTGGAGATCTGCTCGCGCGTGACCAGTTGCCCCCTCTTCTCGACGAGAAACATGAGCAATTGCAGGGGCAAGCCCTCCAGCCGAACCGGAATGCCACAGCGGCAGAGCTGAAAGCGAGCGTAGTCCAGCTGGAAATCGTCGAAGCGAACCTTCTTCTCCTGCACGGTGCAACTCCCACGCCACTACTAGAGCGGTCTCACTGCAAATTAGACGCGGCAAGCGGCGTCTCTACGGATTCAGAAATTCTGTTCCGCTGGCCTTGCCGTGTCAAGCCCTGTCTTTACGAAGGCTGGGTATTCCGCGGCCTGTGAATCGGTTCTTGTTCCGTTTTTGTAACAGGAGGGCAGATCGGTCCCTCAGGCACTCTCTATGTGTTAACAAGAGGTTGCGGAAACGGCCTTCGCATCGCAAACCAGCGGGGGAGGCCATCCCGGGGCATTATCCAATGCGCTGCAAGGAATGTGTGAAAGGAGGCACCGCGTGGGCACGATCGCAGCCGGTTCCACTTCAAGAGCAATATCAGCTCTACCTCGAGGAATCAGAGTGCTTAGAGAAAGGGTACTGATCGTCGAGGAGGAGAAAGAAACTCGCGGAGTAATGCGCGATTATCTTGGAGACAAAGGATACGAGATCGCGACGGCCCCGACCTGCTCCGTCACCGAACAAATCTGGCGTACTGCCCGGCCCGATATCGCAATCCTCGATTACACTCTGCCCGACGGAGACGCGGTTGGGCTCGTACCTCGCCTGAAGGCCATTGACGCGTCCATTCCCATCATTATTCTGACGGGATACGGTTCGATCGACCTGGCAGCTGAAGCAGTCAAGCTGGGAGCTGAGCTTTTCTTGCCTAAGCCCGCGGACTTGTCCACCCTTTGCGCGCTGATCCAACGTACTCTGGAGAACCATCGAAACCACCGGCAGCACTTGGCGGAAAAGACAAGGAACAGTCGCGGGACGGTAGATCCGTTCCTGGGCAGAAGCGACACTATCCGAAGACTTGCTGAAGTGGCTCACAAAGCGGCGTTGAGTGATAGTCCCGCCTTGATTCAAGGGGAAGCCGGAACCGGCAAGGGAACAATGGCGCGGTGGTTACATGGCAACGGACCCAGAGCTTCGGAGCCCTTCGTGGATGTGAATTGTGGTGAACTCCCGGGTGACCTCCTGGAGAGCGAGTTGTTCGGCGGCGAGCGCAACGCTCTTGGCGACGCTTTGCCGAGTAAGGCCGGACTGCTGGAAATCGCACATAGGGGAACGGTTTTTCTCGATGAGATCGAAAGTGTGGATTTCCATGTTCAGCCCAGACTCCTGAAGGTCGTGGATGACAAACAGTTTCGCAGGCTGGGGGAAGTTTGTGATCGCAGAGTCGACATTCGCTTGATCGCCGCCACCCAGCAAGTGATGGCGCCGGTTCTGCTTCGCAAACAGTTTCGTGGGGATCTGTACGATCGCATGAGCTGGATTTCGCTTTCAGTTCCACCTCTGCGAGAGCGCGTCGAAGACATACCCATTCTGAGCGCCCATATCCTCGGCGAGTTGACTGCCGATATTAGGACAGAGGCCCTGGAACTTGGCGGGGTTGCGGTGCGAGCCCTGCAGGGGTATTCCTGGCCAGGAAACATTCGGGAACTTAGAAACGTTCTGGAACGGGTTGTGCTCGTCACCGGAAAGGACGCTTTGGCCGATCAGGACTTTCGTCTTGATGTACAGATCGAGCAGTACCTTTCAGGCATTGGTCAATTTAGAACTCTAGAGGAGATGGAGCGTAATTACATTCAGCAGGTGCTCCGCAAAGAACGAGGTCGAGTCCAATCAGCCGCCAGGAAGCTTGGCATCCCGCGGAGTTCTCTCTACCACAAACTCAAACAGTACAAAACGGATCAATCCGGACTGCAATCCGTTTCGTAGCGCACAACCGACGACCTCGAATCCGACAATCGCGGATCAACTATTGCCCGATCGAGCTCGCGACGGCCGAGAAAACATTGTTCGAACTACCGCCGATCAACCGCACCGTTCCAACCACTAGAACCAAAATCACCGCCAGCATCACAGCGTACTCTGCGATGTCCTGACCCTGTTCGTCGGACCACAGCTTTTTCATCAACTTAGCCATACTACCTCCAGTATTGGTGTTACAGTGCGATTATGATGCGCGGACGGGACGTGCTTGTCAATTCATAGTTGTATCCCCGCTACGAATTTATGCGGCCTGTCAGCGTTTGTCGCGCAGGCCATTTAGAATAATCGGCGATGCGCCTTGTGCTCGAGTTCGACAATGTTACGAAAGAGTATCGTAGCTTCGCCAGTAAACGCCCCCTTCGCGCTCTGGACGGCTTCAGTCTGACCGTAGAGGCGGGAGAAATTTTCGGCTTCCTGGGACCAAACGGCGCAGGCAAGACCACCGCTATTCACCTCGCCATGGGCTTTATGCGGCCGACGAGCGGTACTGGCCGTCTGCTCGGAGAGCGTTTTGGTCATCCCGGCACCCGCCGCCGCGTAGGCTTTCTCGCCGAGAGCGTCGCTCTCTACCACCGCCGAGCGGAACGGCTCGTGCGTTTTTACGGTGCGCTCAACGGGATGAGGGGAAAGCATCTTGAGGACCGGGCGCGAGAGGTTCTGGAAATCGTGGGACTGCAGGATCACGCGAACCGCAACGCGGGTAAGTTCTCCCGAGGCATGCTCCAGCGCGTCGGATTGGCCCAGGCGATCGTGAATGATCCTGAATTGCTCATTCTGGACGAACCTACCTCGGCCTTGGATCCATTGTCGCGAGTCATGGTTCGCGAGTTGCTGCTCAATGCCCGCAACGCCGGTAAGACCGTCTTTCTTAGTTCCCATTTACTATCTGAAGTGGAACTAGTGTGTGATCGTGTCGCGGTGTTGCATCGGGGCAGACTGGCACGCATGGGGCGGACAACCGATCTTCTTCAAGCCGGCGATCAGACTGAAATTGTAGTTCGCGCCATCGCCGTGACCCAGTTCGAGGGCGCCGTAGCCCGGGACGGAGTTGTGAGCTTTTCCGTGCCTGCTCCCAACCAACGCGAAGCATTGGAAAAAGTCTGGAACCTGGGAGGCGAGGTGGTAAGCGTAAATCCGCTGCGGCGCTCGTTGGAGGAAATTTTCCTGGAAGTGACCGCCGACCTGCAATCTACCGCTTCGAAGGGCGTTCAGTGAAGCCCGTTCTGCTGATCGCCATCAATTTCGCCCGCGAACAGCGTTGGCCCATGCTTACTCTATTGCTGTGGGTCCTGCTGCTCGCGTTTCTCGGGCTGGTTTCCGACATTCACCGCCAACGCGACGACCTGCTCTTCGTTTTCAAACTGGACGCTGTTTATGTCTCGGCGTTCAGCATATTCTTCGGCGGTTCAGCTATCTACAACGAGCGCAGGTCCCGCCGGATTCTAGCTGTGCTCTCGAAGGCCGTGGGACGCCAGCAGTATCTTTCTGGACTGGTGCTTGGCGTAACCATTGCGTGCGCGGTCTATTGCTTCGCCCTCGGTATGACCGGAAGCTGGACAGTCGGAGCGGCAGGATTTCCTATCTCGCACGTTTGGTTCCTCATGGTTTGCCTGCTCGCTGCCTGCGCGTTAGCCGGAACCGTAGCTCTGATGTTTTCTACGTTTCTGAACCCTTTCTTCGCAGCCGGCGCCACCGCGATGGTCCTGGGCCTTCCCGCTCTGGCTGGCCAATTCCTGGGTCCGCACTGGGGATACGTCATACCGGTGTGGGAACTCGGAGCCACGGTAGTCAATTCTTCTTTTGAATCTCCGGGAACAGCTTCCTGGTTTCCTATCGTATTAGCGGGAGTAGAGACCCTGGCATTCTGGCTGCTGTCTGCCCGTATCTTCGCGTATGTCGATATTGCGGTCGCGGTGGAATGAATGATAAGGCGGTCAGCGCGCCCACTCCGCCGCGGTGCGCGCGGCATAGTCGAGAAGTCGTCCGGGGAGCACGCCAAGATAAATGGTTGCCGCCAAACTGATTGCAAGCGCGGTTCCAAGTCCGAGCGGAATCGGTGACACCGGCACATCCTCGCGCGCCTCGCGCATGTACATCACGACGATCAGCCGGAGATAATAGTAAGAAGCCACCGCGCTATTGAGCACGCCGATAATCACCAGCCCGACCAGATTGGCCTGCAGCGCCGCACTGAATACATAGAACTTGGCGAAAAAACCACCAGTAACCGGAATCCCGATCAAAGACAAAAGAAAAATCGTCAGGATCGCCGCCAGCAAAGGACTTCGCCGTCCAAGTCCCTCATAGTCTTCCAGCGTAACGTAACGTTCGCCCTCGCCGCCGATATGGCTGATCACTGCAAAAGCCCCGACATTCATTGCTGCGTAGGCGGCCGTGTAAAACATCACGGCTGGAATGCCATTGTTTGGGAGCGCAGCAAATGCAATCAGCATGTATCCGGCTTGAGCAATGGAAGAGTACGCGAGCAACCGCTTTACATTGTCCTGCACGAGAGCGCCCAGGTTGCCCACGGTCATCGACAGTGCGGCCGCCACCCAGATCAACCAGAGCCGTCCCGGAGCGTCCGCTTCAAACATGATCCGCAGCAGCACCGCGAACACCGCAGCCTTGGGAGCGGTGGACATGAATCCGACAACGGGCGCCGGCGCACCTTCATACACATCGGGCGTCCAGACGTGGAACGGCGCTGCGGCGACTTTAAAGCCCAAGCCCACGAACATGAACGCCACTCCGACATAGGCCAGGATTGGAATGTCCCCGGAGCGCAGCGCATCCCCGATTACGCTGATGCTCGTCGAACCGGTGGCTCCAAACATCAGCGCCACTCCATAGAGAAAAAATGCCGTGGCAAACGAACCGAGCAGAAAGTATTTGACCGAAGATTCACTGCTGATCGCGGCGCGCCGTCGAAATCCAGCCAGAATGTAAGTGGAGATCGACGAGATTTCCAGCGCGATAAAGATCAGAACAAGTTCCACCGCCGAGGACATCAAGCTCATGCCGACCGCGCCGAACAAGACCAAGGCGTAGTATTCGCCCGCGCGAATCCGTTGCACGTGCATGTACTCGTAAGAAGTCAGGATCACAACCGCGGTGACGGCCGCAACCAGAAAATGGAAGAAGACGCTGAAACTGTCCACGCGTACCATGTTCCAGAAGCCCAATCCTGGATATTGCGACTGGAACAACGTTGCTAGCAGCGCCGCCAATGAGCCAACCAGCGCAATGGTTCCTAGCGTCCTTTGACTACGGCGATCGTCCATCCAAGGATCAAGCACCATCACGATCATGCCAAAAACCGTCAGCACGATCTCAGGCAAGATCCGCACATAATCAGCTGCCTGGGGAATCACTTGCACGAGGTCGGTGGCGCTGTTCACCGGCCGACCACCTTGCTGGCCAGCTGCGCGAATGGGGCTAATGCCGTTTGTACGGCGGGATCAATCGAGTTCAGCCAGAGCAGCGGCGCCACGCCCATCACCAGAGCGGCGGCTGCCGCAGGCCATAGGGCAGCGCGTTCACGTCCACTCAGATCGGGCAACGACAGGTTGACCGGATGCGTGACCTTGCCGTAGAAGACCCGTTGATACATCCAGAGCAAGTAACAGGCGCTCCATATCACGCCCGTTGCCCCCAGGATGCCGTAAACCGCGCGATCGCGGAAAGCGCCGCTGAGCACCAGGAACTCGCCCACGAAGCCGTTGAGCAGAGGCAATCCCACCGACGCGAGCACGATGAACAGAAAAAATGTGGCATACACCGGCATGGGAGCTGCGAGACCGCCAAATTCGGCAATCTCGTAAGTATGGCGCCGCTCGTACAGAATTCCCGCCAGCATGAAAAGCGCTCCGGTGGAAACTCCATGCGCCAACATGACGAAGGTCGCACCATCGAGTCCCGCTTGGGTGAAGCTGAAAATACCCAATACCACGAAGCCAAGGTGGCTGATCGAAGAGTACGCGATCAGCTTCTTCATATTAGGCTGCACCATCGCGACCAGCGCGCCGTAGACGATGCCGATCAGCGCCAGCACCATGATCCACCAAGCATTGCTTCGCGACTGCTCGGGGAACAGGCCGAGATTGAAGCGAAACATGCCATATGTGCCCATCTTGAGCAGGACACCGGCCAGCAGAACCGAACCCGCTGTGGGCGCTTCTACGTGTGCGTCAGGCAGCCAGGTATGGAACGGGAAAACTGGAACTTTCACCGCAAACGCGACGAAGAATCCGAGAAAAAGCCAGAGCGCTGCGCCAGTGAAATTCTCGACCTGGCCGTTGTGGATGGCCGTCTGGATGCTGACAAAATCGAACGTTCCAGTTTTCGCATAAAGCCACAGGATCGCCGCCAGCATAAACATCGAAGCGACCATGGTGTACAAGAAGAACTTGACCGCCGCATACACGCGGCGTCCGTGCCCGTAAATGCCGATCAGCAGAGCCATCGGAATCAACGTAGCTTCCCAGAAGAAGTAAAAAAGAAACAAATCAAGCGCGACGAAGACGCCGATCAGCGCCGTCTGCAGAACGAGTAACAGAATGAAAAACTCTTTTACTCTTTCGTGAATCGAATTCCAGGAGATGAGCACGCAGAGCGGCGTCAGAAACGTGGTCAGAACCACCAGCCACATGGAAACGCCGTCTACTCCCATGTGGTAGTGGATATTGGGATTCGAGATCCACTGATTGTTAACCTCATACTGAAATGCGGTTTGTCCTCGCTGAAAATGCACCGGCAGATGCAAGGAGAGAACAAAATCGAGCAGCGAGACCACAAGAGCAAACAGACGAATATCGCGGTCGCGGCGGGGAAACAGCAACAGCAAAAGTGCGCCTGCCAGTGGAATGAACGTGACCAGCGTAAGCATCGAGTTGTCCAGCGTGGTGCTCATCGTGTTCCCGTCCAGACCATGTAGGCGATCACGGCCGCCGCTCCTGCAGCGATCCATCCCGCATAAGAGCGCAGATTACCCGACTGCATGTGGCGCACAGCGTCGGAAACTTCGCGTGCACCCTCGGCGCTATTGTCCAGCGTCGCATCGATGACGTCCCGATCGATACCATGCCAGAGAATGCGAGTTGAGCCATCGATGAGAGGCTTCACGAACACAGCTGCATAAATCTCATCCACGTAATATTTGTGCACGACAGCTTCGTAGAAACCGCCTAACGCGTGAGCAATTTCCTGTGGCAACTGCGGCCGCTTGTGGTACAAAAGCCAAGCCAAGAAAAGTCCCGAGGCAGCAGCAAGGACTGAAATGCTCTCGAGAAGCCCTTCCGAAGCACCGTGCTCTTTCTGCTCCGACACCGGAGTCGCTGTGCCCACTTCCTCAAGCGAATTTGCAGTCACGCCGGCGTGAAGCACCGGAGAGAGAAATTTGTCGAAACGTTCTCCACCCGCCCAACCACCACAAATCGAAAGCAACGCCAAAATCACGAGAGGTATGAGCATGATCGTCGGGCTCTCATGAATACCGCCATGCCCGTGTGGCGCGGGCGCCCCCGCCCTCGAACCGCTGATGGCATGTACGTGCTCGTCACCATGAGCAACTGCGGTTTCGCCTCGGTACTCACCGAAGAAGGTCAGGAACCAGAGCCGGAACATATAAAAGGAAGTCAGGAAAGCGGTGAACACGCCGATCGCCCAGAACACCCAGCTCCCATGCTCACCCGAGAATGCCTTCCACAGGATCGCGTCCTTGCTGAAGAATCCCGCGAACGGAGGGAATCCGGCGATGGCAAAAGTTGCCGCTGTCATCGTCCAGAACGTCCAGGGGATGTGGTGCCGCAACCCACCCATACGGCGCATGTCCTGCTCGCCGCCGATAGCATGGATCACCGAACCCGCCGCGAGAAACAGCAGCCCTTTGAAGAACGCATGCGTCATCAGATGGAAAATTCCCGCGGAATACGCGGCTACGCCACAAGCCAGAAACATGTAGCCAAGCTGTGAAATCGTAGAGTAGGCAAGAACCTTCTTGATGTCAGTCTGGCAAACGCCAATCGTCGCCGCGAACAAAGCCGTCAACGTTCCGACGATTGCAACCACCATCAAAGCCTGTGGTGCGCGATCGAAAACCACATGCGACCGGACCACCATATAGACCCCAGCCGTCACCATGGTCGCGGCGTGGATGAGCGCTGAAACCGGCGTCGGGCCTTCCATCGCGTCTGGCAACCAAACATAAAGCGGAAGCTGGGCGGACTTTCCGGCAGCTCCTACCATCAGGAGCAAACCGATCGCGGTCAGCAAACCGGCGCCAGCGGTTTCTGCAGGCATGCCGGATACGATTCGAAATACCGGCTCAAAGCTCAGCGAGCCAAAATGCTTGATCATCAGGAACAGCGCGATCAGGAATCCGAAGTCACCAATGCGGTTGACGATGAATGCCTTTTTGCCGGCGGAGGCCGCGGAATCTTTCGTAAACCAGAATCCGATCAGCAGATAAGACGCCAGCCCCACCCCCTCCCATCCGACAAACATCAGGAGGTAATTGCTGGCCAGAATCAGCGTGAGCATGAAGAACATGAAAAGATTGAGGTACGAGAAAAACCGGTAAAACCCGCCTTCTTCCCACATATAACCGACCGAATAAATGTGAATGAGGAAGCCGACTCCAGTAACCACCAGGAGCATCACGAATGAAAGTTGATCGAGGTAAAACGCGAAGTCCGCCTGAAAATCGCCAGCGCGTATCCACGACGCCAGCCTCTCCACATGAGGCAGGGTCAAAGAAGAATACTGGCTGACAATCCACAGCGCCATGACAAACGCGGCGCCGCAAAATCCAAGCGCAATTGCCGATACGGTCTGTCGCGAAAAGCGCTTCCCGAACAGACCATTGATGGCGGCGCCCAGCAGAGGCAGCACCGGAATCAGCCAGAGATAAAGATTCGGCGTCATAGTTTGAGCAGGTTTACCCGATCCACATTGAGGGTCTCTCGCGTACGGTATACGGCAATAATTATCGCCAGCCCCACTGTCGCTTCCGCCGCTGCCACCACCATCACAAAGAACACAAAAACTTGTCCGCTGAGCGCGTGCCATTGCGCTGCGAATGCAACGAAAGACAAATTCACACCATTGAGCATCAGCTCAATCGACATAAAAATCGTGATGATGTTGCGCTTGATCAGAAACCCGGTAACGCCACAGGCGAACAGGATGCCGCTAAGCACAAGGTAATAAGAAAGCGGTACCATCAGCCCTCCCTCTTGTCGGGTTGGCTGGACGCTTCTCGCGCCGACGCCGGATGGCTCGCCAGGACTACTGCGCCCAGAATCGCGATCAACACAAGGACCGAGGTTACTTCAAACGGCAGAAGGAAATCGTGAAAGAGCAGCCATCCGATTACCTTAGGCGGGCCAGGAAGTGCGCCGACCGCCACGTTTCCTGTACCTGAGCGTTCAAGCAGCACCCACGCAACCAGCACACTGCCAATCAGCATTCCGGGAATCCCAAACAGCATCGCCACCCGGCTGCCCCTGCTTCGGTCTTCTACGCCAGCGTTCAACAACATGATCACGAAGACGAACAGCACCATGATTGCTCCAGCGTAGACAATGACCTGCACGGCCGCGACAAACTCTGCGCCCAACAGCAGATATTCCACCGCGAGCGAACCCATGACCACGACCAGCGATAGCGCGCTGTTGATGGGGTGCCGCTGCACCAGCAGATTGACCGCGCCGGCAACGCACACCAACCCAAACATCGAAAATACAAACAGATGAAGCATCGTTAGTTCTTTGCGCTACGATCTCAATGCCACGATCAAAGCCGTGATCACCAGGTTCGCAATGGCCAGTGGCAGCAGAAACTTCCACCCGAACGCCATCAACTGGTCGTAACGAAACCGCGGCAACGTGCCGCGAACCCATATATAAAGGAACAGAAACGCGAATATCTTGGCCGCAAACCAGAACACTGGCAGGATCGCTTGCACAATCGGCGGTCCGAAGCGATGTGGCCCATGCCATCCGCCTAGGAAAAGCAAAGTCGCCAGACATGCCACTGTGATCATGTTGGCGTACTCCGCCATGAAGAACATCGCGAATTTCATGGCGCTGTACTCGGTATGATATCCGGCGACCAGTTCAGTTTCCGCCTCCGGCAAATCAAATGGGATTCGATTGGTTTCCGCGTACGCCGCCATCAGATAGATGAAGAACGCCACGAATTGTCCCTGGAAAATGTTCCAGCGCGGGATGAATCCCCAAAATGTTCCGCTTTGCGCATCGACAATATCTCGCAAACTGAAACTACCCGCCATAATCAGTACGCCGACCAGCGAAAGGCCGAGTGAGATTTCGTAACTCACCATTTGCGCGCTGGCGCGCAATCCGCCCAGCAGCGAATATTTGCTGTTCGACGACCACCCGGCCAGCGCAACGCCGTACACGCCTAACGAAGTGATGCCCAGCACAATGAGCAGGCCGATGTTCACATCGACGATCTCAAGCGGTGTGTGGATTCCGAACACCGTAATCCAGTTGCCGACGGGAATGAGCGAGATCGAGGTGAGCGCGAAAATCAACGCAATCATCGGCGCCGCGATGTACAGCGGCTTGTACACGTGCGGCGGTAACAGATCCTCTTTGAAAATGAACTTTACTCCGTCCGCCAGCGGTTGCAGCAGGCCAAACGGGCCCACCCGCGTGGGTCCCCAGCGATTTTGAATGTGGCCCACAACCTTGCGCTCCAGCCACACGGTATAAGCGACAGCCGTAAGCAACACGCCGAGTGCGATCACAATCTTAATGACGGAAACGAGAATGAATACGCTAAGGCTCAACGATGTAGGTTCCTGACCTATTTGCAAAAATGTAGCGCCGGCGTTTGCGCCGGCTGTCGCGGGGGCGTTTCGCCCGCGCACTGATCCATAAGAGAGAGCGCTTGAACGAAAATTCAATCAGCGGCGACTTCTGCCTCCGCCGGCTGCTTGTGACGATTCTCAATTACCGAATTCAAAGTGCGGGAGTAACGGCCCAATGTACCTGAGCTGAAAAGACTATCCTGTGCGGGCACGATCAACTCCGGATTATGCAGAGTCCCCGGCCCGCTTCCGGACAAAGTCGTGTGCTGATCGTTGCCGGCCAGTATATTCATCCGGGAAACATCGTAGCCCGGCACCAGTCGCTGAATCTCATCCAGAATCGCCATGGGATCGAATGGGTTCATCTTCGGTTCAAGCCCGTTGGCTTCAAGCCATACCGCGTGCCGGTCAGCTTCGCCAGATTGCGCGCCGCGCGACTGGCCCATGTCCGTGCCGACTCCTCGCCCAAACGGCACCAACCGCCGAACGTCGAAACCCATCGCACCTGCGATGCGGACGATCATCTCGAAATCTGACTTTGTTCCGGTTACCTCGCCCGCCTTCTTCACTAGTTGCAGGTCGCCGCACGTATTGGTGAACGTTCCGGACTTCTCGTAAGCATTCGCGGCAGGTAACACCACGTCGGCAATAACGGCTGTCTCGGTCAGGAACATATCCTGCACCACAACGAAAGTGTTCGAAAAGACAAAGGGATCGATGCCGAGCTGTTCGACGGGATTTGCACCCACAACGTAAAATGCCTTCAACTGACCGGCTTTCGCGCTTTCGATCATCTCAGGAAGAGTCAAGCCAGGTGTTTGTGGGACGCTGTCCCACTCTTCGTGAAACTTGCCAGCGTCCGAAACCCGCTGATAGCCCGGAAGCAGGTCCGGATAGAGTCCCATGTCAGCAGCGCCCCGCGAGTTGGAGTAGTCGCTCAGGCAAACAACTTTCGCACCTTGGATGCCGGAAGCGAATGTCGTCACGGAAGCGATGTCCCTGCCCCGGATCTCCGATCCAAAGATAATGACGAGGTTCAATTCGCTACGCAGTTTGTCACGCAAGGCGATCCAGGAGCTGCGGCTGACGTCGTCACTGGCGATCGCATCGACGGCAGTGTCATCGCCAGCGAGAAACGCAGCCAGCGTTCCTTCCGATCCAGCCGGAATCTGAACGAAGCTTGCCGCTTGTCGCCGCAGCTTAATAGGCTGCGAATTGATCACGTATAAGCGCGCTCGGTGCAACCGGACGTTATTCCGAATCTGCCATGCCAACAGCGGGTGCTGTTCGGTGGGATCGTTGCCAATCAGCAAAATCGTGGGCGCATTGAAAACGTGCCGCATGGTAGCGGTTGCTTCCGGTTTTCCTGCGAGCGCTGCAGCCAGAGCAGGGAAGTCCGCTGTGCGATGGTGGTCGATGTTATTTGTTCCAATCGCGACGCGGGCGAACTTCTGCAAGAGGTAATTCTCTTCGTTGGTGGTGCGGTTCGAACCGAAAACCCCGATCGCTTGTCCCCCGGCCTGGTCGCAGATCTCCCTGAATCGTTTCCCGATCAACTCGAACGCTTCTTCCCATGTTGACGCTGTCAATCGTCCGTTCTTGCGGACCAACGGTTGCGTCAGGCGATCTTCGTGATGCGCAAAATCGAAAGCGTAACGTCCCTTGATGCAAAGGAAATCGCCATTGATGCCGCTCTTATCACGATTGTCCCCGCGTACAATTTCCATGCCGGTATCGGATCGGCGCACGCCCAGAGTTGTCTTGCAACCGTCGGCGCAGTGCGTGCAGGTCGTGCCTACGTGCTTCATCTCCCACGGGCGCGTCTTGTAGCGATAGGCGCCGGAAGTAAGCGCCCCCACCGGGCATATGTCGATGCACATGCCGCACTCTTCGCATTCCAGATGATCATCCTGATTGGGCGCGATAATCGAGCTCACACCGCGGTTCTGCACCCCGAGAGCCCACACATCCATCCCCTCGCCACAGACCCGCACGCAGCGGTAGCACAAGATGCAACGCGGCCGATCAAAGAAAACCACTGGCGACCACTGTTGCTCTTCCTTATGATTCTTGGCGTCGATGTATTTCGATTCGGCGGCGCCGTAAGAGAAAGTCATGTCCTGCAATTCGCATTCGCCGCCCGCATCGCAAACCGGGCAGTCGAGCGGATGATTGCCGAGCAACAATTCCACCATGCCCTTGCGCGCCTGATGAATCTCTGGCGTGTCGGTCGAAACGATCATGCCCTCGCCAATCACCGTGGTGCACGCCGTCTGCAGCTTGGGCATCTTCTCGACCTTGACCAGGCACATCCGGCAAGCACCCTGCAACGACAGATTCGGATAGTAACAAAATGAGGGAACCTCGATGCCTACGCTCTTGCAAGCCTCAATGAGCAGGGTTCCGGCTGGAGCCGTGACCTTCTTGCCGTCTACTGTGATGTTTACGTCAGCCATAAAATCGTCGTTGGTCGTTCGTCATTGGTCGTTGGCAAAACCGCCTTCGCCTGGTTAGCCAACAATCGACGAGTTCTACGCCATCATTTCTACCGGCTCGACCTTGCCCGCCTTTTCAAATGGGCATGGCCTGCCTTCCAAATGATCTTCAAATTCCTTGCGGAATTTCTTCACGATGGAAATCGTCGGCATCGCTGCCGCGTCGCCCAGCGGACAGAAGGTGCGTCCCAGCATGTTTTCCGAAAGGTATTGGATGTTGTCGATATCTTTCTTAACTCCGCCACCGTTGTGAAATCGGGTCAGTGTTTTCTTCAACCAGTCCGTGCCTTCGCGGCACGGAATGCACCAGCCGCAGCTCTCGTGCTGATAAAACTTCATGATGCGCAGCGCAAACTTCACCATGCAAGTCGTATCATCTACGACCACCACGCCGCCCGAGCCCAGCATGGTTCCCGCTTTCATCATGGCATCAAAATCCATGGCGACATCGATTTCCCCAGCCGTCAAAACCGGACAGCTCGAACCGCCCGGCACCACGGCCTTCAGCGCGCGGCCATTCGAAATGCCGCCACCCACTTCATAAATCATCTTCTTGAGGTTGTACCCCATGGGCAACTCATATACCCCAGGGCGATTCAAGTGCCCGCTCAAACAAAATAGGCGGGTTCCGCCATTCTTGGGCGGCCCCAGCTTAGCAAACCAATCCGCGCCGCCGAGCAGGATGTGGGGCACACTCGCCAACGTCTCTGCATTATTAATGACCGTCGGTCCGCCCCACAGCCCGACCACAGCCGGGAAGGGAGGCCGGATTCGGGGGATGCCGCGCTTGCCCTCGAGCGATTCCATCAGTGCCGACTCTTCGCCTACTTCATACGCCCCCGCACCGCCGTGCCAGTAGACTTCGAAGTCATAGCCGCTGCCGAAAATGTTCTTGCCCAGAAATCCTCGCGCGTAGGCATCCTTGATCGCCTTCTGCATGATCTCCAGTAAATATCGGTACTCGCCGCGGATGTAGATGTATCCAGCGTGCGAGCCCGTAGCAATTCCCGCGATCACCACACCTTCAATCACCGCGTGTGGGTCGTGTTCAAAAATCAGACGGTCTTTACAGGTGCCCGGCTCGCTCTCATCGCCATTACACAAAATGTATTTCGGCTTCGCGGATTGCTTGGGCACGAACGACCATTTCATCCCAGTGTTGAATCCAGCTCCGCCGCGACCGCGCAGGCCGGAATCCTTCACCAGATTGACAATCGCATCCGGCTGCATTCCAAGCGCTTTCCTGACGGCTTTGTAACCGTCGAGCTCAAGGTAGCGGTCGATATCAGTCGCACCTTTGCCAAAGCGTTTGGAGACGACTTTCACTTCGTCGGGATGGGAAACCAAGTCAGCCATTTTAGGGACTCATTGACTCAACGAGTCATTGACTCAATTCTTGCTATATTCGTCCAGCACCTTGTCGATCTTCTCCGCAGTCAAATTCTCGTGGAAATCATAATTCACCTGCACAGCCGGGGCCCAACTGCATGCCCCGATGCACTCGACCTCCTCGAGCGAGAACATGCCGTCAGGCGTCGTGCCTTTGTGTCCGATGCCCAACCTCGTCTTGCAGTGATCGAGAAGCTCTTCGCCGCCGCGCAGCATGCAGGCAATATTGGTGCAAACCTGGACGTTGAATTTGCCGCGAGGTTTCGTGGTCAGCATCGAGTAGTAGCTGATTACGTTGTTTACATCTAGATCGGTCAGATCCAGCCGCTGCGCAATCTCATGAATCACATCATGGTTCAGACAGCCGACTTCATCCTGCGCATAAAGAAGCGTGGGCACCAGCACAGATCGTTTCGTCGGATAGTGCGTAAGCATGTCCGCGAAGCGCGCCTCGAATTGCTCCGAAAACTTCACCAGCAGATTTCCTTTGTGAACCTTGGTGTCCTTTGTGGTTAGCGCTTTTCCTTAATCTGCGACCAATGCGCTCGGCGCTACCGGTCAATTTCTCCGAGCACAATATCGATGCTGCCAATTGCCGCCACCACGTCCGCGAGCAATCTTCCCTCGCACATCTTCGGCAGCAACTGCAGATTCGCCAGGCAAGCCGCCCGCATGTGCACACGATACGGCTTAGCCGTTCCGTCGCTCACAATGTAATATCCCATTTCACCGCGCGGGGATTCCACTGCCTGATAAACCTCACCGGCCGGAACCGCAAAGCCCTCGGTGATGATCTTGAAGTGATAGATGAGCGCTTCCATTTGCGTCTTCATCTTTTCGCGGTCCGGCAACACAACTTTGGGAGCATCCGCTTTGATCGGACCCTCTGGCATCCCATCGAGCGCCTGCTGCACGATCGCGATCGATTCCCGCAACTCCTGTACCCGGCAAATGTATCGGGCGAACACGTCGCCTTCTTGCGCCACCGGCACTTTGAACTTGAAACTCTCGTATCCCGAGTACGGCATATCGCGTCGCAGATCGAAGTCGACGCCACTTCCTCGAAGTGTGGGCCCGCTTGCGCCCAAGGCGATGGCATCCTCGGCCGTAATCCGCGCCACGCCTTTGGTCCGCATGGTCCAGATGGGGTTTCCTGTCAGCAGGTTTTCGTACTCATCCACCTTGGATGGGAAGCGATTAGCGAAATCCCGCACGCGGTCAAAGAATCCCAGCGGCGGCTCCAAAGCTACGCCGCCGATGCGGAAATACGACGTCATCATGCGCTGGCCGCTGACCGCCTCGAACAGGCGCAAAACATCTTCACGCTCGCGGAAGCAGTAAAGAAAAACGGTGAGCGCGCCAATGTCCATGGCGTGCGTTCCCAACCACACCAGATGTGAGTTGATGCGGGTCAACTCATTCATCATCACCCGCAGCCATTGCGCCTTAGGAGGAATCTCCAGCCCCAGCAGTTTCTCAACCGCCAGCGCATAGCAGAGATTGTTGGTCATCGGGCAGAGGTAATCGATGCGGTCGGTAAGCGGCACCACCTGCTGGTAGAACTTCGCTTCGCAAGTTTTCTCGATCCCGGTGTGCAGATACCCGATGTCGGGCATGAGCCGCACCACGGTTTCGCCGTCGATCTCAAGAATCAGCCGCAACACTCCATGCGTGGACGGGTGCTGCGGGCCCATGTTCAGGATCATCGTCCGATCCTGGCCGGGCTCAAGCACGGGGGTGGAGGTCATGTGGGCCATAGCAAAGTCTAACGATAGCCCTCCACGGGATAATCTTTGCGCAACGGATGGCCTTCCCAATCTTCCGGCATCTGAATGCGCCGTAAATAAGGATGCCCGGTAAAGCGAATTCCAAACAGGTCGAAAACCTCGCGCTCGAAATAATTCGCCGATGGCCAGACCGAGGTTACCGATTCCACCACCGGGCTGTCGCTGCCCAGCCGCACCTTCAGCCTGACCCTTTCCTTGTTGGGAATCGAAAGCAACTCGTACACCACCTCGAACCGCGGCTGCGAGGGATACCAATCTACGCAAGTCACATCGGAAAGATAGTTAAAGGGACAGCTCGGATCGTCCCGCAGGATTACGCAAGCCTCTCGGATGGATGATCGCTCGATGTAGATGGTCATCTCATCCCGGTCAAACTTCGCTCCAGCGACCGCAGCCGAGTTCCATGAGCGCAGTCTCACCACCGCGGGGTGGTCTTTCAGAGCCTCAAGATCGGTGATGGCGGGAACCAGTGGCATTAAACTTCACCCCTTCGCGTCGAAACCGCACCCCAGTCCAGCACACCCTTTTTCAAGATGTAAAAGTAACCCACTAGAACGATGCCGATATACACCAGCATCTCCCAGAAACCAAACATCTTAAGCTGCCGCAGGATCACCGCCCAGGGATACAGAAAGACCGCTTCCACGTCGAACAGAATAAAGAGCATCGCCACCAGGTAGAACTTCACGGAGAAGCGCTCGCGCGCGTCTCCGACCGGGGTCATGCCGCATTCGTAGGGGGATAGCTTGGCCAGCGTAGGCCGCCGGTAACCAACGAACCAGGAAAGCAACACGATGGCAGAAGCCAACCCACCTGCTACGATGAGGTGGATCAATAATGGCAGGTAGCGAGCGAAGTAATTGTCGGGCATAGAAGAGCTATATATAATTCGCAGCCAAGCATTAACTAAACATTCTAGAGTAGATTTCGCGGATGGCAGTGTCAAGCGACGGCGACAGTTTGTGACGATCTTTTAACAAGCTTACGTAACGCGTTTGAGGGTTTTTGCCGATGATTCGGTAGGATGGGTTAAGTTAGGATCGCAACAATAGATTCACATGATTTTTGGTTTCAATACCGACGTGAAGCACGAAGACACGGTTTACCACGTGCAAAGCGAAGCGCGGGAGAACGAGCTGCTGCTGCAGACTCAGGTCTTCGTCCGCGGACGCTGCATCGGCAAGCGTGCCACTTCCTACGCCGATAAAGCAGCCGAGTCTGGTTTCACCGACCAGCAAAAAGAGCAGATCCTGCGCGACCAGCATCGTCTCGTCCTGGACTCGATCCGTGATGGCCGAGTGGAGGGCGTGCTCGACAAAAGTGTCACGCCCGAAGTGCTGGCCGCAATCAAAGAACTCGATGTGCTATGGCTCAATGCCGGGTCGGTACACGCGGATCGCAATCTGACCCTGCGGCTGCGCGTCACCGAAGGAGGCGCCGCTGTTCAGGGAGCGCGGTTGACGGTTCGCTTCGCCCGCCCAGGCTCCGCTCCGTTTTACACCCAGGTGGTCACCGGTTCCGATGGCGATGCCGAGATGAAGATCGATGTCGACGAATCCTCGCTCCCGGATTCCGCGGTGCTCGTGCAAGCCAGCTACTCCGGCCGCACCGCAACCCGCAAGTTCCAGTTGCGCAAAGTCGAAGCGTAGCTTAAATGGGGAGAGCCGCCCTCGGCTGTCCAGCCGGGCGAAGCTTGACGCTCACTTGCCGTCGGCGCGCTGCTGCTGCGAAAATCCAGATGACATGAAACTGCAGATCAATGGCGAGGCTCGCGATTTCAATCCTCCCCTTACACTCGCTGGCCTCGTAGATCAGCTGGGAATGAAAGCAGATCGAGTTGCTATCGAACTAAACCGCAATATTGTCGCCCGCGACCAGTGGCCTGAAACCAACCTGGCGGAGGGGGACCGCTTGGAGATCGTCCACTTCGTCGGCGGGGGATAAACATCAAGGCTGTTAGATTCCGTTCGATGGAACTCGTCTAGTTACCCCTGTTCGCCGAAATCCACAGTTGACAGCGGCCCGTCCATGCCTACAATGTTCCAAACATTTCGCTCTGTAATTGTTTGAAACATTTTTGGACTTGGCATGCAGCAAGTGTTCACATCCCGCGACGTGGTATTGCTCACCGGCATCACGCCCCGGCAACTGCAGTGGTGGGACGAGCGCCGCATCGTGGTGCCCGCGCGCGAAGGACGTCGCCGGTTGTATTCCATGGAAGACCTCGCCGAGGTCGCTGTAATCTGCGAGTTGCGCCGTCGCGGGTTTTCCTTGCAGCGTGTACGCAAGGTCATGCGCTTCCTCCAGCGGGAGTTCGGCAAACGCCTGGCGGAGATTGTCAGCGGCGCGTCTGAATATCACTTGCTCACCGACGGCAAAACTCTGTATCTGGAAACTTCGCCGCGGCAGATTGTGGACATCTTGAAAAATGCGCGCCAGCCCATGCTGACGATTTGTCTCAGCGACACGGTGCGCCAGGTTCGCGCCGAAATACGCGCCAAGAAAGGCAACGGTACGAGTACGTTTCGTTTATTGCGCAAAGTAAGGCAGGCTTCATAAGCAGGGAAGTTTGGTTCCACATAGTGGCCCCACATTGCTTGGCCGAAGAAGGAGGCGACATGGTTGCAGAACTCGACGTCCTAAGCCAATGGATCCCCGAACAGATGCTTCCCGGCACCATCTTCGTGCTGGAGAACGCGGGGCGCGTCGGAGAAAAAGACGATCCCTACTGGGCCGTGCTGTCCTGTCCTGAATGCGGCACTCTGGGCCTGATTACGCGCAAGCAGCTAGCCGGACTGCTGCCGGTAATTTGCGGCTCAAACCAGTGCCCGGCACAATTCTTCATCAACGACAGTCAGGTCGTCAGCCGAAAGCCGTTCTGACGCCGCCAGAATTAGCGATGGCTGTTGGCTGATCTCCGCGCGCGTCGTTAGTTAGCCTGTCTCGGGCCGGTTGTTTTCACTCGATCCAACAACACGGGTACCTGCTCGACAATCTCGATGTCGAATCCTTCGAGGGCTGGGACTTTTCGGGGATGGTTGGTTAGCAGGCGAATGCGGCGGAGATTCAAATCGGAGAGAATTTGCGCGCCGATGCCAATTTCGCGTTGGGTCTTGCGCTCGCTCTCGGGTAGAGACGGGAGGCGCTTGTCGCGATGGAAGGTGAGCATCTTGCGTTCTCCGATGCTTTCGACCGAAAAGCCTTTCGAAGTTTGGTGCAAATAGATCAGAGCGCCGCGGCCTTCGCGCGCGATGGCCTGCATCGAGCCTTCAATGGTTGCATGGCAATCGCAAGCGGTCGATCCGAAGACATCGCCCATCACGCAATGGGAGTGCATGCGGACCAGCACCGGTTCGCTGCTTTCAATGTCGCCCCTCACTAACGCAACGTGAGATTCGCCGCCGTCGACTTCGCTCTCGTAGGCAATCAGGCGAAACTCTCCGTGACGGGTGCCAATCAGCGCTTCTCCGACACGGTGCACGTAGCGCTCATGCTGCATGCGGTAGCGGATGAGTTCGGCTACCGTTAGCATCTTCATGCTGTGGGTTTTGCAGAACTCGATGAGGTCGGGAACCCGGGCCATGGTTCCGTCGTCGCGCATGATTTCGCAGATCACTCCCGCTGGAATCAGTCCCGCCATGCGGGCTAAATCAACCGAAGCCTCGGTTTGGCCGGCACGCACCAGCACCCCGCCTTTGCGGGCCTGCAGTGGGAAAACATGTCCGGGACGCGCCAGATCCGAAGGGCGCGTGGCGGGATCGATCGCAACCTTGATGGTGCGGGCGCGATCGTAGGCTGAAATTCCAGTGGTGACTCCGTCGCGGGCGTCAATGGCTTCGCAAAACGCGGTCCCGTAGTTCGACGTGTTCTCTGCGGTCATAGGACCGATACGCAAATGGTCGAGCCGCTCTTCGGTCATGGCCAGGCAGACCAATCCGCGACCGTATTTGGCCATGAAGTTGATCAGTTCGGGAGTAGCTTTCTCGGCCGCGAGGGTCAGATCGCCTTCGTTCTCGCGATCTTCGTCATCCACTACGACCACCATGCGGCCGGAGCGGATCTCCTCGATGGCGGTCGGAACGTCGGTAAAGGCCGATTGCGGCACCATAACAATCCGATTGTAACAAATAGACTTGCGGGGAATTGTCAGAGAATTGTCATCTTGTGCGACTCGGGATGTTTTCTCAAGCAGTTTGCTACTTTGCCAGTTCGTGCTCGGCTCCCCGGAAAAGGGCCCGGAGCGAGCGCACCACCCAGCGGGCCAGCACCACAATGATGATGAGCAGCAGGCTGACGATCGCGATCGCTCCATACGGATGTTGCGTGGCAAACCAGGTGAGAAAGATGGCGAGCCCATCTTCTCCCAGGCTTAAGGCCATATTCGAGAATGGTTCGGGCGAGGGCGTGACCGCGGCCCGGACGGCGGTCTTACCGCCATGGGCGGCGAGAGCGATGGCGCCACCAGCAATCGTGGCGATCAGTTGCTCAGAGGGTGAAAGAGTCGCGGTAGCTCGGTAGGCCAGCAGAGCCGCGACCGGGATTCGAATGAAGGTATGCAGCGCATTCCAGATCAGGTCAAAGGCGGGAATCTTATCGGCAAAGAATTCAATGGCAAACAGTGCGCCGCTGGCTGCGATCACCCACCAATTCGAAAGTAATTGCAGTGCAGGCGGCAGCGGCAGTACTCCCGCGTGCGCCAGCAGGCCGAGCGTGGCTACGGTAGCGTAAACGTTGAGTCCGGCGGCGAAGCTGGCGGCTGTCACCAAAGCCACGAGTTCACTTGCCGGAATGCTCGTGATGGTCAGGGGAGACGCCAACGAATCCTCTATGATCTGGCTTTTGCGAAGTGTTCAGGACAAGACAAAGGGCCGCCGCTCGGGCGACCCTGGGGATTCTGGTTCATGCTTAATTAAAGAGTGGATTCGATCTCGAACCCCCAAGCCTCAAGCAGGGGCTCCGGGATGTACTTCGAATTCTTGTTGCGCCGAGCCCATTCTCGCAGCCGGGTGGAACGCAGGTACTGGTCCGGCGAAAGCTTGTATTCGCGAACCACTTGTTCGAATTCGGTGATAGTAGGAGTAATAGGGCCGATCGGCTCCGGTTTCCCCCAGTTAGGATTTCCGCGTCGCTTTGCCATAACTATAATGCCTCGTGCGTGAGATAAACTTACATCGGTAGACAGTTTAGATTCCTTCCGCGCCGGAGGGGATTCACCCTTGTCGGCAGCCACTAAAGCAGCACCAAGGGTCATAATGCAGCCCGTCAGACTAACCGGAAGACTCTGATTCTATGGGTTTTTCGTGCAAAAGTCAATAGAAATCGAACAATCTCCCAAAAACTATATCCTCACCGTACCAAAAGGGAATCGCCACAAAATTCAATACGAAGCTTTGTGCACTCTGGAAGTTGGAACTTGGGACTGGGCTGAGGATCGAATACATAGTCATAACTGGCAGTAAACAAAAGGCCTACTCAGGAGAGGGCCTACTCCACCGCAGAGGTGGCCACGGCTACCAGGGAATCCGCGCAGCCATAATAAAGGAACCATTGGTCGCGGAAGTACACCAGGCCCTCGGCGAAGGTGGTTCCGGCGGCATACTGCCCGGTTTTCTCGTAGGGCATCACCGGCTTCAGGACTGGCTGGTCGCTCTGCTGTACCCACCGGGCAGGATCGTTCTTGTCGAAAAGCGCCTCGCCCGCGGCATAGGCGTTGGGGCCTAAACCCGGGTCCCCGTCGTTGATGCCGTTTTTGCCGTTGTAGAGGACGACGATCCCGTTTGAGGTCAGAACTGGCGGCGGCCCGGTTTCTGGAAACGTGCTGTCAAAATGCCCGGGCCGAGGACCCAACAATTCGACGGGTGCGCCCTTTACATCTTCCACCGGACTCCAGTGGATCAGGTCGGATGAAGTGGCTAGATGGATAGCCCCTTCGCCCCAATACATCCAGTACTTTCCATTGATCTTGGCCGCGATCAAACGCCCTTTGTCGAGGTGCGTCACGATTCCCGCCGACTTGTACTTCAGCTCGGCGTATTTGCCACCGGCGGCGATCGCAAAAGCCGTACCCTGCTTCGTCCAGTGCGTCAGATCCGATGACGTTGCCATGCCCACGGAATAGGTCTTTCGGTTCCATTGGGTATAGGTGAGAACGTAAGTACCATCTCCGGCCTCGACTATGCGCGGATCTTCGACGCCGCCGGGCCATTCGCGAGACTGTTGTGCATCGTCAGCCGGATAAAATACGGGATCAGCCCGTCGCACGAAAGAAATACCGTCCTTGCTCTCGGCTAAGCCGAGCCGCGAGGTGTGTCCACCAATCACCATTTCCCCGGAGTCGTCCTCGGCTCGATAAAGGACATATACCTTTCCATCGCGTACGATTGCGGCGGGATTAAAGGTGTGCAGCGCTTCCCAGTGCACCGGTTTCTTAAGTATCGGATCGGGAAAGGTTGACTCCGCCCGTGGAGCGATCACCGGATTTCCACTCGCGGGTCGCGTGAAAGGACCAATTTCCCATTTCTGGGCTTCCTGCGCCTGCAAGGCGACGGTAGAAAATAGCAACGCCGCCAGCCAGAGTGTTCGTCCTGCCTTCATGCGAACTAGTATATTCGTTCGGGAACCGATGCTAATTAGGCCGAGTCGGATGGGTATTGCAAATCCATTCCTCATTAAGGGCCCCACATCTCAGGTTACCGGAGTAACCCGGTCACAACCCCGATTCGTTGACCTGCAACCGGCGCCAACCTACATTTTATTAAGGAGGAAGCATCGTGAAGGATATCTATGAAGTACTCCGAAAAAAGCAAGCCGAGCAGGCTCAGTTAGGCAAGCAAATCGAAGCTCTGCAGACCGCCGCTGAGCAGCTTCGCAGCGTAGCCCATTTACTCAATGAAGAAGAAGCCCACGGAGAGGGATCGTCCATTGGCGGCTGAAGTTCTTTAACGGAGTTTGTTAGCGATGAGTCTGCAAGCGCTGGTTCTGTGTTCTGACGACAAGATCATACGGGTGCTGCGGCGCGTCCTCAGTGACCTGGAGATTGGCGTTGAACTTTGCACCGACGCAGACTCGTGCGTCCGCAAATTAACCCGGCGGAGATTTGAAGCAGTAGTAGTTGATTGCAACGACGAGGACATGGCCGCGCAAGTGCTCAAGAGTGTGCGCTCCGCTCCCTGCAACAAGCGCTCTATTGCCGTAGCCATGATTGATGGACAAAAGGCCGTGCGCAGCGCTTTTGCTCTCGGCGCGCATTTCGTTCTCTACAAACCCATCTTCGCGGAACGTGCGCGAACCAGTTTTCGCGCTGCCCGCGCTTTAATGAAGTGCGAACGCCGCCGCAACACGCGGGTCACAGTGCAGATTCCCGTAGTTTTGGTCAACGAGAGTGGAGCAGGCCAGAGAAAGGCAATCACCTCCGATATCAGTCAAGGCGGTATGTCGGTGAAGCTCTCGCGCCGAGCGCGGAAATCCGATCCTATGCGGGTGAAATTTACGCTGCCCGGAACCGACGATAGCGTCGAGTGTGCCGCGGAAACGGCGTGGGACAGCGGTGGAGCGCAGGCGGGCATTCGCTTTGTGAATCTGTCTCCGGAGCAACGGGAACGTTTGAAGTCGTGGTTGGGAAGGCATTCACCGGAGATGGAACCAGATGATCCCCCGGTCCCTTGCAAACTGACCGACCTAAGCTCGGGGGGTTGCTATCTGGAGATGGCCGCGCCCCTTCCCGTCAATACGAGGGTTCTTCTGACCATGCGGATCCCGAAATTCGAGAGCCGAGCGGAAGGCGTGGTGCGCGTAATGCACCCGGAGATCGGCATGGGAGTGGAGTTCACGAGGACAACCAAGCAGCAGCGCGAGCATTTAGAAGAGTTCATCAAGGTCCTCACCAATAGTAAGGGGGTTGAGCCCGAACTCCTGGTGGAACCCGAAGGAATGAACGATGCCGAAGCAGGCATCTCCCAGCAAACAGTTTTGGAGGAGATGGAAGACCCCTTGCTCGAACTCTTCCAAGGAAACAAGGAATTCACCACTGAAAATTTCTTCATTGAACTTCGTAGGCAGAGAAATTCCCCTCCGCTCAAGACCAAGGCTGCGGCTGCCGTTTAGGAGTACTCTTTCGCCGCTCGGTTCGTGATTGCGCGGTCCCGCTGCCCTTGTGCTCGATACCTTCTTGTGATCGGCCACGATTGACAAAAACGTGACCGAATTTTTACGGCTCCGTGACAACCTTGGAGCCGTTCCCTTTTTATCTTCAAATTGTCACTGCAACGGCACACCTGGCTTTAACTGCTGCTGACATGTGCGACGTCGGGAGGCTGTGGTCGGCACGGGCCGGAGGAAAAGTGTGCCCGACAGTCGAGGAGACGGATATGCGAATTGCGGTTGTGAAAAGGATTGGCACGCAGTTGTTGTTAGGGGCAGCGCTGTTGGCGGCGGCCCGGCCCGCGCATGCTATTCCTGCTTTCGCCCGCAAGTACGGTCTTCCGTGTTCCGCCTGTCACGAAGCGTGGCCCATGCTGAACAATTTCGGTCAAACCTTCAAAGACAACGGGTATCAGTTGGGCAACGACCGGGACGCTCCAATCTACCAGCAACCGGCTTACTGGCCCATCATGTTTCGCGTGACGCCACAGTGGCACAGGGAGAGCACCAATCGCCGGGCTGTCGATTCGGTTCCAGGGAATGCGGGCAGTGGGCTAGTGGAGTCCACGGTGACTACATCAGGCTTCGATCTAGGGGGGGTTGACGCGATAACCGCCGGTACGCTTTACAAGAACATCTCATTTTTTGTCCAGCCTTTTATAGGAAACACCGGGATCTCCTTGGAGCAAGCGTGGACTCGCCTCGACAATCTTGCAGGGTCGCATTGGCTAAACTTCAAAATGGGGAAGTTTGAACTGGATGAACCGATTTCTCAGGAGCGTTCACTTACACTCAATAATACCGGAGGTCTCTACTACAACTATTTCTTTACGCCGCTCGGTGATAACAACTTCTTCGCTGGGATTGGCTTTCCTCAACTCGGCGCTGAGCTATCTGGGCACTCCGACAACGACTACACTCGCTACTCAGTCTCCGTCCTCAGTAGCAATAACGGTCAGACCGGATTGCCCTCTAACCAAACCTACGATATTTACACCAACTTCAATCACAGCTTCGAGGTTCCGGGGATGGGACTGCAGCAGTTCGGTGTTTACGGGTATTTCGGTGAATCGCCGACGTACTTTCAGACCAGCGGGGGTAACCGTATCCCCGGCACGGGCATGGGAAACCGCAGCTTCTATCGTGCGGGCGCATATGGACACTGGTATGTGGGCAAGTTCGATTTCTACACTTTCTACCTGCATGGACACGACAACGTATTCCTGGGCAATTCTGTGCCGGCTAACCAACCCTCAAAGTTGCCCTTGGGTGCGACCGGTCCGGCATGGAACGGCGGTTTTGTAGAGGCCCACTACAACCCTAATCCCCGACTCATCGCTATCGGGAGATACGAATTGATTCGAATGTCGCAACAGGCAAATCCGGCTATTCGCGCCAACGCGGGAAATCTGGATACCTGGACGGTGGGGTATCGCTGGTATCCGATCATGAGTCCCCGCGCTGGCTTCGCTTGGGTACAAGAGTATTCCCGCATCATCAACGCCGGAGCGGCGCCGCTTTCCGGGAAAGACGACATCAGTAACAGCTTCCTGATGGGATTCGATTTTGATTTCTGAGGAGTGAGGAGAACGGTTCATGCGAATCAAAATCAGCTTGGCCGGCTGCGCGGTCTTCTTTGTCCTCATGTCATGTCTGACCACTGCCGCACAAGAAACCCGCGTCGGTAATCTGGTCGGGAATGTCAACCACGGCAAGGCCCTTTACCAGCGCTACTGTATTTTCTGCCACGGCCGGTATGGAGACGGGAACGGAGAGAGCGCACCTTATCTCGATCCCAAGCCTCGCGACTTCACCAAGGCCACGTTCAAGTGTCGATCCACGCCCAGCGGCAGTCTGCCTTTGGACAGCGACCTCTATGACACGATCAGCCGAGGCATCCATGCCACCGGAATGCCTTCCTGGAAGCCTCTGTTGCGCCAGGAGCGGGTCGACCTGGTCACGTACATCAAGACCTTCTCTCCGCGATTTCAGGAGGAGAAACCGGCCGCCCCGCTGGTGATACCTTCTGAACCTCCGACTTCGCCGGAGAGCGTGAAGCGCGGCGCAGAACTTTTCCAAAGCATGAACTGCTGGCTTTGCCATGGTAAACAAGGACGGGGCAACGGCCCGTCCGCCTCTTCGCTCACCGACAGTAAAGGCTATCCGATCACACCTTTCGATTTTACTAGCGGAACCCGGTTCAAGTGTGGAGAGTCCGACCAGGCGATATTTCGTGACTTAATGACGGGCCTCGATGGCACTCCCATGCCCTCTTTTGCCGATGCTTTGAAGCCGGACCAGGTATGGGATATCGCGCATTACATCGACGCCCTTCGTACGGCCAAAGGGATACCGGTCGAAGCGCCGGCCGAGCCGAAAGTCGAGCCCTAGGTGGACTGAGATTCATGCAAACACCCAGATCCGTCTCCGACATCTGGCGCAATCGGTTGTACTTAAGAATGTTCAACAGCCCTCGCAAGCGCGAGTAAAAAGAAAGCAGGCTCTATGAGAACCAAATACATTTTGGTCGCGATAAGTGCGGCCTTTGCTCTATCCATGGTCGCTCACCTTCCTGCAGGCGCCGCAGATTCGGCCGCCGCCGGATCGGTGAAGGGTACCGCAAAGTTTGAAGGCACGGCGCTCAAACCCACTCGCATCGATATGTCATCCGATCCTAATTGTGCGAAAGCGCATCCCACTCCCGCCACCACTGAGGATCTAGTGATTGGTGCGAATGGCGGCCTCGAAAACGTTATCGTTTATGTTTCCGACGGCTTGGGAGATAAGACTTTTGAACCGCCGCAACAGCCTGCCGTGATCGAGCAGAAAGGCTGCCAATACAAACCGCACGTACTCGCGTTGCAAACCAATCAGAAGCTCGACGTCGTCAACGATGATATGACCACGCACAACATACATCCCATGCCTAACAACAACCGGGAGTGGAACAAGACCCAGCCCCACGGAATGCCAGTGGAAGAAACGTTCCCGCGGGAGGAGATCGCTATTCCGGTCAAGTGCAATGTGCATCCGTGGATGCGAGGCTATATCGCGGTGCTCAAACATCCATATTTTATGGTGACGGACAAAGACGGTAACTTCGATCTGAAGGATCTTCCGCCAGGCACCTACACCATCAAGGCGTGGCAGGAGAAACTCGGCACCCAGAGCCAGAAAATTACGATCGGGGCGGGTGAAAGCAAGACCGTCGAATTCGTGTTCAAGTCGGGTTCGTAACTCTGTCTTATCCCTCGCGACGGGCGATGTGCAGGGAGCACACGCACCGCCGGCAGATCGGGTTTGTCGCAACATCGAGGTTTGCTCGAAACTCCAGCGCTTTGGGATCATTCACGATCTCGCGCAGCGTGTGATTGTGAATATTCCCGAGCGATGGATGGAAGAAGCAGGGGCGGACCTCGCCTGATGCCTCGATTACGGCGGAGACCCAAGGGGCATTGCAGAGTGGCGCGATCTTGTGTGCCTGGCCAAGGTGGGCGCGAAAGTGGTGCACGATTCGGCGCAGCTTGCTGGCTGATTCGACTACGAATCCCGACTCTAGGTCGGGAATGTGTTCCCTGATCAGGCGCTCAAGTTCCACGTCCAGATCCTCGACTTCGCCGGCATTCAGCGCAACCCGGTCCTGGTGTTCGGGTGTCCAGCCCACTGGGCGGTTGAATGCATCCGACGTGAGATCCGCCGCGAGAAAAGAGATCGAGTTCAAGCCGATTTCCTTCGCAGATTGCACCGTGCAGCAAAGGGAGCGGCGATTTGCCTTCTGGACGGTGCACCGCGCTCTCACCTGCATATCAGGACGGACTTTTCGCAATGCCACAACTCCTGCGGTTATTCGTTCAAAAGCGTGGGGCACGCGCCGTATGTGATCGTGCACAGCGGGCGGCCCGTCGAGCGAAACGATGACGTCGTCGATAGTCGCAGCGATGGATTCCGCGTGAGATTCCAACAACAGCCCAGCCGTAAGCATGGTGACGCGGATTCCCTCGGCTCGAATTATTCGTGCCAAAGAACTCAACTGCCCGTTCATCTGTGGCTCGCCGCCGGTAAACACGATCCAGCGAACACCCAATTCACGAAATGAAGCCAGTTGTTGCTCGAGATCAGTCGGCGTGATTTCTCTCGGCTCGCGAATCCGCCAGATATCACACATCACGCAACGGCAGTTGCACTGATTGTGCGGAGAAATGACGACGACAGGCATGGCGCTGATCTGATGCGTAGAGAGGCGAATGGGGTCAGGGCCAGCCGATTCAAAGGGGAGCGAGATGGATGTGAGGCCGTTCATCAGCCGTTGTTGTTCAGTCCGGTGGCCCCCTCACGCCGAAATTCCAGCAAGATGTGGTCGGCGAACGTGCGAATGCCGGGGCAGTGCCCCAAGAATGAATCGACTCGCACACTCAAACCGAATAAGCCTGGAAACCGATTCGCCCACGTTTCGAGATAACTGGGTGGCACAAAAACGCCTATTCCTTTAACCGATTTGAGCTGAAATTCGGGAGCGAAAGTTTGTGCGAGTAATCGCACGGACGGGTAAAAGACGCGAACGCTCGCTCCCTCCGCCAGTTGCGCAGTCGCACCTTCGCGATGAAATCGCCGGAGCGCTTTGCCCGGTTTTCCCTGCGCGAGGTACCACGTGATTTCCCACAAACAGCATCGACCCATCCAACAGAGCAAAGCCGTGGCACCGGGCCTCAGTAGAATCGACAAGTCCTTAGCCAACCGCCGGAGATCCTGAACACAGTTGAGTGCTCCGAAGTTCGAGAAGGCTCCGTCGAAAGAGTTGCTGTGTCGCAAGCTGGCGATGTCTTCAGCGGCCAGCAAGCGCGGGTGCACCGACTCGTGTTGTCCGGTTTCTTTGACTCTGCGAGCCGCCACCGCGATCATTTGAGGCGAGCTGTCGCACGCCAGCACTTTTATGCCACGCTCAGCCAGAAAACAAGCATCCACGCCCGTGCCGCAGCCAATTTCAAGAACACGGTCGCCCGGGCGGAATGCCTTCCCAAGCTCTCGCCACACAGACGCGCGTTGAGCCCGACCGATCCTTGATGTGGTAAAGGTCTCGTCGTAGCGATCGGCAATCGCATCGAACGGCGCTGCGTATGCTCCCGCTTGAGCGATTGCCACGGGCTAAGCCTCCACCTCGTGGGCAGTTGCAGTCAAACCGGCGCGGAAGTCCGAGACCTTGGATTGCAATTCAGCAATAGCCGACCCTTCAACACCAGGCCCGTTCCGCAGGCGTTCCAGTTCAACTTCGCTGCGAAGCAACTTATCGGCGAAACTGTAAAATTGCCGGGAATGCCGGTTGCGAATACGAACCTCCCGATCTGAACCCACGTTCCACGCCTTGAGGTTTTCAACGCGATCCGCAACGTCAGCGAAGTAGGGAGTGCCTTTGATCGGATAAGCGACGGTGGTAAAAAAAATGTCGGGATCAGTTCGCTTTACATGCTCGATCGTCGCTTCGATATCGCCGAGTTCCTCGCCTTCATATCCCCACATCAGAAACATTCCAGTCTTGATGCCGCGTGATTTACACATTGCGACAGCCAAACGCACTTCTTCGGCGCTGACGCCCCGTTCCATAGCATCGAGGATGCGCTGCGAACCGCTTTCGGAGCCGATCCACACCCGAAAGCAGCCGATTTCGGCAAGGGTTTCGACGACCTGAGGAGTCAACCTGTCTGCGCGTGAAATACACTCGAAAGGCAACTTCAGGCCTCGCCGCTTAAGTTCCGCGGCATACTGAAAAAACCACCCGTGATGAATGGTAAAAACGTCATCGGCCATCCACGCCATTTCGGGTTGGTATCGATCAATCAACCACTCGAGTTCGTCCGCCACCGATGCTGGCTTCCTGCGTCGATGCGTCTTGCCAAATACCTCGTGGCTGCACCAACGGCAGTGGTAGGGGCAGCCTCGAGCGGTGATAAGCGACACCGATCCCATCCCATGGTGCTCGCGCCAGACCTCAAGGTACCGCGTCAGATCGATCGCTTCGCGCGCCGGCCAAGGCTGAGCATCGATGTCTCGGATTTGATCTCGCGGAGGTGTGCGGACTAATGTGCCGTCCGCAGTTCGGAAGGCAATGCCGTTAATTTTCCGCAGCGCTTCTGCGGAATGTGAGGGCAGAACCGGCACCAACTCCTCCAATGTGATCTCTCCCTCACCGATTACGACGACGTCTGCCCCAGCTTCGAGGTATTCATCAATGTATGCGCTGGGCTCTGGTCCTCCGACAACCGTCTTCCATCCGGCATCCTTTGCGATGCGCAGAATCTCGACGACGTTAGGGCGCGTCATCAGATTTGCGTAGATGCCGACCACGGACGGCGGACCCTGCTGAAGCAGATCAACCAACTGCTGGCGCGACGAGAATGTCGAATCGAATACTTCTACACTCAGGCCTTTGCTCCGGAGATGCGCGCAAATGTACAGGATCCCCAGCGGAGGGTACGGCTTCATGATTTGAAGCTCTTTGGGATCCTCGTAAAGGAAATAACCGTGGGTAAGAAGTATGTCCATGTTGCAGTTCGGATTCGGATGGCGAATCTAGTCGTCGCCGCAAGTCATGCCAGGTACTGCCTGCAATTGCACGAGGCCTGGCCTTGCAGAACTCGGCAAAACGGCGGATCGAGCGTTGCGGCACGATTTCTCAAGTTGCACGACTCGCGTCCACAATTCGTCCGGGCCATTTTCCACAGCGCGATCCCTTCCGGTAATATGCGCGTCTTTCAATTTCCAGGAGTCAACTTGCGCGTGCAAGGCATCGTGCAAAGCGCGATAGAACTCGTCGGTGTACCCGCCCTGGAACATCATTGAAAGATCCTCGCTATCTGACCAATTAGTCTTGTCGCCCATCTGTGCTTTCACCCGGTCGAAGAACTTGGTTCCAGGAAGCGGGTAAGAAACCGAGACCCCTATATCGTCAGGCCGGGTGTGTTGCACCAATTCCGCGGTTCTTTCAATGTCCTCCCAGGTCTCGCCTTGGTATCCAAACTGAAGGAAATAGCAGGCCCGGATGCCCTCGTTGCGAAGGTTCTCTCGTGCCTTCGCGATCTGCTCGACTCGAGTCCCCTTATCCATCGCATCCAGAATCTTCTGCGATCCCGACTCGACTCCCAACCAAACTTCCGCGCAACCGGCCCGGCGCAAAGCGCGGACAGTATCAGTAGTCATTAAGTCGACGCGGGACTGCATTTTGAATGGCACGGCAGCGTGCAACTTCTCGACTTCCACCGCAAGTTCACGGACCCACCGTGCTCGCAGACCGAAGATGTCATCCGCGAACCACAGCTGCTCAGCACCGAAATCGTATTTCAGGCGCCGCATTTCTTCGGCAACGCTCCACGCCGACCGGAGAGCGAATGAGTCGCCATAAATGGGTTTCGCGCACCAATTGCACCGGTATGGGCAACCGCGGCTGGCAACAATGTTCATGGAGAAATAGCCGTGAGAAGTCTTCCATGCCGCGCGATACTGATCGGCATCGATCAGATCGCGCGCTGGGAATGACAGGAGATCGAGATCACGCGTCAGGGGGCGATGCGACGTCCGCACCAAGCGTTCGGTTTCATTATCCAGATACGCGAGCCCGGGTATCTGCGCGATTCCCCGATTATCTCCTTTTAAGAGATGCTGAACCGTTTCCAATAACGTCCATTCCGCTTCGCCTAGCAGCACACAGCGGAAGCCCTTCCGCAGATAGTCCAGAGCATGGTCGGATGCGTCAGAGCCATTGACCACGACCGTTGCTCCAGCCTGCTGCGAGATCTCAAGAATGTGATATGCGACTTCCCGCATGCGGGTCAGGCACATCTTCGTAAGAAAGTTAAAGTTGTCCTCGTAAACCACGACGACCCGAGGCCGATGTTGGTTAAGAGCTGCTTCAAATCCTTTTTCAGGATCGTTCAGCATAGTGTCGAACAACGCGACTGAGACGCCCACGCTTCGAAGCAGAGCCGCGGCGTACAAGGTTCCCAGCGGAGGATAAGGCTGCATTTTCCGCGTCTGCTTGCGGTCGTAATAAAGATGATAGGAATGGGTCAGCAGAACGTCAGCCACGCTACTTGCCCCTCATTTGTGCAACGGTAATGGCCAAATTTAGGACGGTATGGCGAAGCACTTGTCAGCAGATTGTCAAATTTATGTCACTTCTTCCTGCATCGAGCGATAAGAGCTGAAGAGTGGGAGCGCGTCAGACGGATTTTGCAGAATGTTGACAAATTAGAGACAAGTCAGCTGCAGTCGCTTGGTACGTTGTCTGCTTAGCTTACAAAGTCGACACCTGGCAGATGATCGTCTTCTATAACCCAAAAGCGACGAAGCCTCGCAATCGGCGCTTGCCACTATCGATATTGGCAATCGCTGCAGTTCTCGAAGGCAAAGAAGAATACGCCATTGTCGATGGCAACATCGATCCCCACCCTACCGAATCTCTGATTGCGCTGATCGCGGAGCGCTCGGTGGAACTGTTGGCGGTTACAGTCATGCCCGGACCGCAGACGGTCGGCGCCGTCGCAAGTTGCCGCGAGGTTCGGGCCCGCTTTCCGCATCTGCCAATCGTCTGGGGAGGTTATTTTCCCACGAACTACACGGCTGCAACCCTCAACGCGGACTATGTGGATTACGCCGTTCGCGGTCAGGGAGAGCAAACTTTCCTGGACCTGCTGGAAGGAGTTCGAGGCCACCGCGAACTGAAGAGCATTAACGGGCTCTCGTACAAGGACGCGGACGGAACTCCTCGTCACAATCCTGAACGCCCGATGAAAAGTCTCGATGACTTTCCCTGGTACCCATATCGCAAGCTCCCCGTAGAGAGATATCTTCTGCCTACGTTTCTAGGCCGGCGTACCGTGGTGCACCAGGCCAGCATTGGATGCCCTTATCGATGCAACTTTTGTGGCGTGGTTAACTTTTCCGGCAGCCGCGAAAAAATGGAATCGCCTTCTCGGACTGAAGGCATACTGCGGTACCTCGCACAGAACTACGGCGTCGATGCCATTCAGTTCTACGACAACAATTTCTTCTTGCGCGAGGACCACACTCGTGAGCTCGCGGATCGCATGGCCCCGCTCAAGATGCGATGGTGGTGCGAAGGACGCGCCGACATCATGATGAAGTATTCGGATGCCACGTTCGAAGCCATTCGCCGCGCCGGCTGCACCATGATTTTCTTCGGTGCGGAATCGGGATCAAACGAAAATCTAAAGGAGATGAACAAAGATCTTTGCGCTGAAGACACGTTAGCGCTCGCCTCGCGCATTCGCCGCTTTGACATCATTCCTGAATTCTCCATCATCTTCGGAAACCCGAAAGATCCCGAGGGCGACACACGCGATTGCATCAAGTTCATTCGACAACTGAAGCGGTTGAACCCCGATTCGGAAATCATAGTGGAGCACTACACTCCGGTTCCGCAGCGGGCTCGGATGTACGGAGGCATCGAGGACAAATTTCAATTTCCCACCACTCCGGACGAATGGGCAACCGACTCCTGGCAACGGTTTGCTACTCAAAAGGATCCCCAAACCCCCTGGCTCCGGCCTCGTACCAAGCAGTTAATCGACAACTTTGAACTCGTAGTGTCCTCCAGATGGCCGACGGTTCAGGACATTCGCTTGCCCCATTGGGGACGTCTTGTGTTGAAAGCCCTAAGCAGTTGGCGATATCGATTGGGTGTTTATGCGGCGCCACTCGAACTGAAATGGACCCAGCAGTTCATCGACTTGCGAAAGCCGAAAGCAGAGAGTCTGTGAACCAGGCCTCCATTACGCCGGTATCTGGCCTTATCCAATCATCGAAACAAGATGACGATCTATCGGTTGCTCCCGTTTGTGTTTCCGTCGAGGAAGGGTACGAACGCTGGGCAGCAACTTACGATGATGCTCCCAATCCGTTACTGCATCTCGAAGAACGCAAGCTCACAGCGCTTCTCCCCGACTTGGGCGGCAAATGTGCCCTTGATCTGGCGTGCGGTACCGGAAGGTGGCTGGAGAAGCTTTCGGGCATTGGCAGTGGCCTCCGAGTGGGAGTTGATTTTTCAGCTGCGATGCTTCGGGTGGCAGGGAAGAAGGCTGCCCTTCAGGGGAGAATCGCCACGGCCGACTGCCGGAGCCTTCCGTTTCGAACTTCCGTTTTCGACTTGGTCGTCTGTTCATTCGCTCTCGGGCACATCCCCGACTTGGGGCAGGCATTGAGCGAGTTAGCTCGAGTGACGAAGGCTGGCGCGGATGTTGTCGTCAGTGACCTCCATCCAGAGGCATATGAGCGAGGATGGCGAACCGGTTTCCGTGATTCGCGCAATGCCGTTCGAATCGAAATGACGCCTCGCTCGGCGGAAGAGATTGTCCGAGCCTTTTATTCCGCCGGATTCGAGTGCCTGACGCACCTCCCGCTATGCCTCGGGGAACCCGAAATGCCGATTTTCGCCCGGGCGGGAAAAGGTCATTTGTTCGCGCGAGCCTGCCAAGTGCCGGCTGTCCTGGTCTGCCACTTTCGACGTTCGACGCAAACCGACTCGCAAGGCGGGTCGTGAAAACTCTGGTTGTCACGGTCGAGAGAACACAGTCAGGGTTGGACACACAATCTGCCCGCGATGACACGAGATCAACAAACTTCCTGCATTCGGTCGCTTAACTTTTGGCCCGTGAGAAGCGATCTCCTTGTCGTGACATGCTCAACAGCGCGGGAGACCCAGAGTTCCCAAGGAAATGAGTAACGGTTCTTGCTAATCCGCCAGCGTACAGGCGTACCAAGAGCCCGGCGAAAACCCTGCCGCAACCAGGCACTTTTAATTGTCGCTTTGCGGATCTGATTGTTTAGCAGGAAATACTCGAGGCTGCGCCGGAGACGGCGCAGTTCTTCTCCCTGTAACCACGGGAGCACGTTGAATCCCAGAGCCAGAGTTTCCCACTCTTCCAACGATTGCGGCTCTTTCAGCCCCATCTCTTTCAGTTGGGGCCATATTGGAATCCCAGGATAAGGAGTAAAAATGTTGGGAGAAAAACTGACATTCCAGTATTCCCTGGCGATCTCGCTCATGATGCGAAACGTTTGTTGGCGATCCCCCTCGGTTTCGCCGGGGTACCCCAGAATGACGTTAAACGTAACGTGAATTCCTGCAAGTTCTGACTTGCGGGCGGTATCCACCATGTCGCCTATGCGCTCGTGTTTTTTGTTCATCAATGCGAGCACATCTTTCGAAGCCGATTCCGTGCCAAAGCCCATGTGGTTCACGCCACTCTCACCGAGCAACCGGACATCGTCTTCGCTCATTCTGGCCACGAAGTCGGTTGAAGCTTGAAAGTCCCAGCGGAACTTGACACCGCTCGAAACGATTCCACGAGCGATAGCGACCGCCCTCTTGATATCCACCAGAAAGTTCGAATCCAGGAGCGCGACTTCCTCAATGCCGTAGCGCGGAACAAGCTCAGTCAAGTCGCTGACTACACGGTCGGCGCGATACGCGTTGAAGCGGCGCTTGTAAAAGACCATGTCGGTGCAGTAATTGCAGGCGTAGGGACAACCAACACTGCTGGCATAAGCGAGTTGGCGGACGCCGGTAGCAGACGCATAGACATCGACATTTGCGAGGTGATATGCGGGCGCTGGCAGATCGTTGATGTTTGCCACTGGTCTTTCCGGTTCGTGATGAATTCCAACTTCGTCCTTGAACGACAGGCCCCGCACTCCGTGCAGGCCAAGACCCTCAGCCAGCCGGTGCGCCAGTTCGACTAAAGTCAACTCGCCCTGGCCTCGCACGATGGCGTCCACGAAATCCGGCGTTAACGTTTGTTCTGGAACCAGCGTGGGATGCCAACCGCCAAAAATAACAGGCAGGTTCGGACGATTCAGCCTGACCTTTTTCGCGACTCTGATCGCGGAACCGATCATCGGGCCTGTGAGGATCGAAATGCCCAGACAGAGCGCGTCCGCGGTTTCGCGCAGGATCACATTTTCAAAGTCAGGGGAGGTCAGGTTATCCACCAGCTTGACTTCAAATCCAGCCTCAAGCAGAGGGGATGCCAGTGCCAGCAAGCACAGCGGTGCACCCAGTGGGGGCCCGTCGTAGGGCGGATAGAACAGCACGACTTTCTTTTTTCGAGGCATGTCGCTCAATAGAACCGCGTTCGCGCTGGAACATCAAAGCTAGGATTCAGGCGAAAGACGTTTGTCATGCAATTGTCAAAAGGATGTCATTTTGTCGGGGCGGCCCCAGATCCAACGCAGCAACGCGAGGGTCACGGGGATTTTGCAGAATATTGACAATTTGGAGACAACCGACGAGAAGCCGATTGGTACCGTTTGACTGCCCCGAGAGTTCGTCGAGATGAACGATCGAAAGGTACCAGCGTGAAATCCTCGAAAAAGATCGTGTTTTTTGTCGCTTCTTTTTCAAGCATCGAGGCGACGGCGCCCTTGGGCATCCTCGCCATCTCCACTCCCCTATTGAAGGCAGGATACGACGTTCGAATCATTGACTCGACCATTACTCCTGACTACAAGAAGCGGATCATGGAAGAGGTGAAAGATGCTCTTTGCCTGGGCATTTCCGTTGTGACTGGGCCAATGATCCGTGAGACGGTCGACGTCGCCAAGGCGATCAAGAAGTGGGATCCCGATTTCCCTGTGATTCTAGGAGGGTGGCACCCGTCCTTGCTGCCGGGCCAGACGCTTGAAGCTCCTTACGTTGACATAATTGTCCGAGCACAAGGCGAAGAGAGCATGCTCGAGATAGCCGACCATCTGCGTGACGACGCTCCGCTCGACGACATTCTCGGCATCGGGTTTAAACGCGATGGCAAGTTGCACCTCACACCTGAACGTCCTTTGAAGACGCTCGACAAGATGCCCGCCAAGGCCTATCACCTCGCGGACTTTGACGCTTATGAGAAAGTCTGCGGGCGCCGCTGGACCATGTATGTGTCGAGTCTCGCTTGCCCCTTCAATTGTTTCTACTGTACCAACGCGGGAGTGTACGGACGCAAGTGGAATTCGCTGCCGGTCGAGCAGGTGGTTGAAGAGACCATCGAACTGACCCGGCGCTACAGGCTCGAACTGTTGTGGATGGCTGACGATAATTTCCTGGTCGACCTCGACCGGTCGCTGAAGATCGCAGAAGGGTTGATTCGTGCTGGAGGTAATTTCAAGTGGAGTGTTCAAGCCACGACAAACCTCACGGCGCGTCTCAGTATCGATGAGTTGACCCTCCTACGCCGCTCTGGGCTGCACCAAATCTGCCAAGGCATCGAAACCGCGTCGCCTACTGTGATGAAGGCGATGAATAAAGATTTTCAGATACTCGGGGACATCTACCAATCGACCGAGCGGTGCATTAAAGCTGGGGTAATCCCATCATTCAACATCATTTTTGGCTATCCGGGCGAGGGAACAAAAGAACGACGCGAGACCGTCAACTTTATGATGGATATTTGCCAGAAATTCCCGGGCGCAGAGTTCTGGACCAACATTTTCACGCCCTATCCGGGCTCACCAATTTTTCATCAGGCGGCAAAACTTGGCATCGAAGTTCCTCAGTCCTTTGAGGGGTGGGTCGACTACTTTCCGCGTTACACCGTTCTGCCTTGGCTCAAGGGCAAAGATCATCAGCGGGTTCAAACCATGCGGGATTATCTGCGTATCGCGTTTGATCGTGCGCCCATCGCGACTGCTGGCCATGGCCGCTTCGCGAAAGCGATTCAACATCTCACCGCTTATCCGGCTCGGGTGCGGTTGAACCACGATTTCTACAGCTTTCCGATTGAACTGTGGATCAACCGCCAGCTGAAGAACATCGTGAAACTTCCGAAGCCGAGTGTGGACGCAAAAAGACTGCAGCCGGAAACCGCGCCGAGTTGCAGTTGAGAACGGGATGCTCCGAACCGATTCGAGCACGACGACCTTCAGGATTCCGTATGAGGCTATGCGCAGGATCGTTTTCTACAACCCTAAAGCGACGAGGTTCCGCTACCGTCGTCTGCCGTTGCAGGTCATGAGACCGATAAATGAGTCCGGAGCAACTCGGTGAGCGTCTCGCCACATCGATTAAGTCAAGCGTACTGGGATTTTACTGCAGAGACCTACGATCAGATCTTCCCCGAAACGCTAATCGGTAGTGCGCAGCGGGATGTGGTTTGGCAAGAACTGGCGCTGGCGTTTCGTCCAGGACAGCGAATTCTTGAGCTAAATTGTGGGACGGGCATCGATGCCGTCTATCTGGCCAAGAAGGGTGTCAGAATCCTGGCCTGCGACATCTCTCCACGAATGATTGAAGTCTCTTGTCAGCGCGCCCGCGCAGCCGCGGTTTCAGAGCTGATTGATTTTCGCGTTCTTCCGACCGAGGAAATCGCGGTGCTCGAGGAAGAGGGACCATTCGACGGGGCTTTTTCTAACTTTTCCGGGCTGAACTGTGTAGAAGACCATTCACAGGTGTCGCGAAATCTCGGACGACTCCTTAAGCCAAAAGCCAAGGCGGTGTTCTGTATGGTCGGGCGCGTCGCACCGTGGGAGATAGCGTGGCATCTGAGCCACGGCGATCTCGCGAGGGCGATGCACCGCTTTCGACCCAACACCGTCACTCGGGTCGGTGACGATGTAGCTATCAAAGTTCAATATCCTTCCGTTCGCACCATTGCCAGGACGTTTGCGCCGGAGTTTACGCTGCGGCGGTGGAAGGGAGTGGGTGTTGCCGTTCCACCGTCCCCGCTGGAGCCGGTGGCTCGGACTTTTCCCAGGATTCTCGACGTACTGGCAAAGTTGGATCGTCACGTTGCCCATTTGCCGCTGTTCCGCAACTTGGCCGACTCTGTCTTGCTCCATTTCGAGCGAGTTTAGGACATGAACGTCTCCCTATCTTAATGAATGTGGCCAGGCAATTCCGAACCAGTATCAAACGAGTCATTTTCGGCCCGTCGAATATTCCTCATTTCTGCAACCTCGGGCTTCGCGATCCCCAAGCGGAGATCCGCATTTGCCTCTCCGGTTGGGGGTCTCCGCAGGATGTTACCTACCGCAATGTAATTGCTGGTACTCGACCTCTGATGATTGGCATTGGGCTCGGTGACCGAGCGCATTCGGTCGCAGTCCCGAAAACTCCGTTGTCGCTGAAATTCAGTGAGACTGGTGACTGCAGCCGACTTCTTGGAGAGATCAACCTGAAGTTCGTCGACGCCATTGCCATTGGACGCGAGTGGCTATGTTTGTTTCTAGCTGTGCATGCTTCGAACTACTGCTTGCCCAAGAATCTTCTCTGGAGGCGCTACCTGCAATTCGCCTACTCGCAATGGCGCAATCCAAGGACGCAGAGCGCACCTGAAATCCGGACACCGGAACGCGAACTTCACGCGCTGTTTGTCTTTTACATCTGTCCCCGTCCTGTGGTTCTTGTAAGTGTCGTTGCAGGCGATGTCGGCAACATCTTTCCAATGGACTTGGTAGGGCCGGTCGGTGGTCAGCATTTTACCCTTGCGCTTCATAGCACCAGCAGGGCTCTGCCGCTGATCGAGAGCTCGCGTCGGGTCGCACTCAGTAGCGTTCCGGTTGAGCAAACCCAGGTGGCTTACAGCCTTGGCAAGAATCATAAAAGGCCATTCGTCGACTGGAGCAGTGTGCCTTTTGGCTTGACGGCCTCGCCAGCTTTCGCATTGCCGGTTCCCAAATTCTCGTTGCGAATTCGAGAGATGGAAGTCGAACGCGTTCGACCACTAGGCAGTCACACGCTCCTTATCAGCAGGGTTGTTGAGGACCATTGTTGGGCTGAGGGTTTGCAGTTTTTCCAGGCTCATGGGTTCTACCAAGAATGGAGACAACAGGCAGTGCCGTTCGACGCGGCGATCACTCATTGATCTCCGGTTGTGATTAGCCTACATGAGCAGAGTGATTCAGGCCTTCAGCAGCACTGCTCTTTGAAGTCCATGACTAGATCGAACCAGATCGACACCGCAGGCGCAGAGGCAGCGCCGAAGAACTTACAGGAATTTGACACGTCGCAGACGGGTCGAAGGCAGTTTCCCGATACGCTTTGTTCGGGCCAGCATCAGGTCATTTGAGATGAGAACTTACGACTCTGTGAGGGCTGTTCAGAAACTGGATAAGTTGAATTTTCCGATGTCGGCGCATTTTTGGGCCGCTGGCTCCGTCTGGCGTGTCTCATGCAGTTCATGCGAAATCCTGGAAGTGATGGGCGAAGCGTTTCAACCACTTAATCGCGGAGGCTGTCCGGTTGAACTGGACATCACTTTCCGCGTTGACCCCATGCTTCGCGAGAAACCGCCTTGGCCACAGCCATACTTCCGTGGTCTTGACCATATGGTCTATGCCGCCTACAGCCCGGGAAGTTCGATGCTGATTGACCTCCAGACGCCGCGGGTAATTGGTCAGTTTTCCGTAGCCATGGCGCAGGACTCGAGCTACTGGAGGCGAGTTCTACTTCCGGTTTTGTTGGGCATTGTCGGTCATGCGATATCGGTTACTCCGCTGCACTGCGGTTGTTTGGTGAAGAACGGTCACGGGCTGCTGCTGGCGGGTGCTTCGGGGGTTGGAAAGTCGACCCTGACCCTGTGCTTGTCACTGAATGGGTTCGCATATCTCTCGGATGACTGCACCTACTTTTCGCGTTCTGGCTCGCGTCTGCATGCCTGGGGCTTGCCGGTTCCCATCAAGCTCCTTCCGGATGCGGCCCGATACTTTCCCCAGCTTTCGGCCAGCGAGGCCATCCCGTCGTTGAACGGCGAAGTGGCCATCCATCTGGATCCAGAAACCATCGGACTCAGCAGATCCTCATCCTGCGAACCTCGTTGGCTGGTTTTTATCGAAAGGACTGACGAGTCCGGTATAGCGTTTAGACAGATCACTTCCAAGGAAGCTGCTTCTCGGTTTGTTTCAAACCTGGAAACGCTGCCACCATGCATTTCCAGCCAACGCCACCATCAGTTGGCAACGATCAACGCTGTGGTGGATCGAGAATGTTGGGTTCTTCGTCACGGGGTGGCCCCTGAGATAGTGGCCCATCGACTGCAGGAGTTCTGCGAAACACGAGGCTGATGTGTACGAAACGCTTTATTCGATGGAGCAAGTCGCAATTCCGATTGACCTGCTCAAGAGGTTTACTCCAACGCCATTCGAAGTTACGTTGACACTTTCAGGCGCAATGATCCATTTGGCGACAAACAGCGACGTGATGAGAGATCAACTGCGCATGCTTGAGCCTTCGGCTAAGCGAGAAAGCCAGGGCAATGGAACGTTGTTCTGGAGAATTGTCGTGGAGCCGGAACGCGAAGCGTACGATGAATCTCCAAGCGTGCATCGTTTGAGCCACGGCGGACTCGCCTTCGTCAGGATTGGACACAGGAGCTTCCTTGCTTACGACCGGCAGGCTCGCCAGGGAATCTCGTTCATCTCCGAGAACCTCGTCAGGAACGAGAAGATGTTTAACAAGTGCTTCCTGCCTGCGCTGATATCGCTGCTGAACGAATCCAGGGAGGCATCGTTGTGAATGCGACGCCTGCCGAAACCAAGGCGCCAACTCTGGGCCATGGTCGATCACAACCCGGGTCGCGATACTCCCAATCCGTAGCTATCGCTGAGTGGATCCTGCTGGCCATGCTGTTGGCAATCTTTGCCGAGCGCGGCTTCCTACCTGCATGGCGGACTCTGAACACTGATTTCCCCACCTACTACCTCGCAGCCTCCCTTCACCGCCGAGGTATTCCCCTCGACCGCGCATACGAGTGGCTCTGGTTCCAACGGCAGGAAGATTATCTGGGCGTCCCCCAGGCACTGGTGAGCTTTGCTGCCAATCCTCCGATGTGTGCGTTACCGATTTTGCCGTTTAGCGTCCTGTCACCCTTGGCCGCGAAACGCGTCTGGCTCGTGCTGAACCTCGGCTTTCTCGTTCTGGCTTTGGAGTTGCTGCGTCGTGTGACCAAGCTTTCCTGGCGCCGGGTTGCGCTCATCTCTCTGCTGTGCATCGTTCCGCTCCGTGCGAATTTCCTGAACGGCCAATATTACGTTTTCATGCTGTTGTTGATCTGCGCTGCTTATTTCTCTTCATGCGTAGGACATCGACTAACATCGGGGATGTTCCTGGCAGCGGCGGCATCGCTGAAGCTGTTTCCGGCCCTCTTCTTGATCCTGTTCATCTGGAAGCGCGATTGGCGTTCTGCAGCGGGTCTAATTCTCGGTGTTGCCGTGCTGACCACGATTTCGGTCGCTATGTTTGGGGCGCCGGTTCACTGGGTCTATTTAACCGAAGTGCTCCCAAGGGCGCTCCGCGGCGATCTGCTTGGACCTTACAGCCTTCAGTGGAATTCGTTCACCGCCCTCTGGCATCACCTGTTTCTTTTCGAGCCGGAGTTAAATCCTTCGCCTCTTCTGAATTCGCCGGTACTGTATGCATTCGCACAGGCGACAACCGCCGCCATGCTGTTAGTCAGTTTTCTGCTCGCAACTTCCGGCAACCATGCGAAACGCACAGTAGCATTGGAGTGGGCGGCTCTGGTTTCATTACTTCTCCTGCTTTCTTCCATGCCCTCCTCGTATCACTATTGTGTGCTGATCTTTACTGGTGTCGTTGGGATTGACGAACTCCTGAGAATTGAGGACAAACGCAAGGCACTCGTCTTCCTACTTTTTTTTTCGATCGCTTGTGCCCCGGTGCCGGGTCGGATTGCAAAGCTGTTTCTGCCCCGATTGTGCGCCAACCTCGCGCTCTACGCCTTGCTCCTGCAGAGTATGGCTTCTGGTAGGGACTTTCGGATTGGAAAGAGGTGGCTGGCGACTGCCATCTTGGCGAGCGCGGTGCTCACGATTTCTAATCTGAGCTCGGTGAAGAACCGAGCCGAAGACTTTCGCCGTCGTCTCTTGAATGTTTCGACCGGCTACAGTGCTAGCAATCCTGTCGCCATAGGAGACCGCGTCGTTTTCACCGAACTGTTCGATGAGAAGTACGCGGCGCTGTCTTTGCGAAATGGTGAAGTGCGAGAGATACCCTTTTCCGGTGACGTACTTTCGGTTGGAGGCAACGAACGCAGCTCAGTCGGGTATTTCGAACAGGTGACCGGGCAATCGTCCATCGTGCGGCTTTCGCTCGCGTCTTCAAATCCGATTCCAGAGCTTCTATCGGAGGGCCAGCGGCCTACGATCTCATCGGATGGCAGATGGCTTGCCTTCATTCGGGAAGAACAAGGGAGGGCCGCTGTTTGGCTTATGGAGCCCGAGTCTCAACGGACTGCGCAAGTGATCATGAACTGCGCGCCGAATATCTTGGATGTTAGCGTTACTTCGGAAGGCGATTTAATTGCCGCTGTAGGCGCAGTGAGTGAGCCGCATTTGGCTCTGGTGAGACGTTCGACCGGTATGGTTGAACCGCTGACTGAGATTGCCGGTCCAGCGAGATACCCGGCGATCTCTCACGACGGGAAACGACTCGCGTTTAGCCGACGGAAATTGGGGTCATGGCAGCTTGTGGTCCGCGATCTGGCAACCGGAACCGAGCAGCAATTGACGCACACTGCATGCAATGCGACTTTGCCGTCATGGGAAGACGCCAACACGTTGTTGTACGCAACCGATTGTGGGAGAGGGCTTGGCCTCAGTGCCATCGCTCGAGTCGCCGCGCACTGAAACATTGCGGCAGAAGGAAAACCTCCCAGCGAGAAACGGTCTTTTCACGGGTTCGTCAAGTCTTCCGGAGAAGTGAACGACTTCACCAGAGAACAACGGAAAGCTATGCCGCAGGCGACTTCACAAATCGGAAACTCTCAATCGTTTCGCCTGAGCACCGTTTCCATTGCGATCTTAGTTTCTCTGTTTAACTTTGGGGTGTGCTATTTCCGATCGTTTGTCTTTCCCAACATCCCACAGTTGCCTTTTGGAGATGCCGTGGGTTTCCTTATCAACGGAAGTAGAATCGTCGAGGGCCGACTGCCGTATCGCGACTACTTCCAGTTTCTCTCACCAGGCACAGAAGTGACGTATGCTGTTTTGATCAGGGGATTTGGCGCGCGCGCGTGGATCCCAAATCTAATGATTGCCGGTTTAGCGGCCGCAACCGCAATGCTGATGACTTTCGCTGCGGCACGCCTGATGCGTGGAACGGTAGTTGCTCTGCCGGGACTGCTATTGGCTGGACTTGTCTTGCCCGGATCGCTCGATGCCACGCACCACTGGTTCAGCACGGTTGCGATAATGGCCGCAATGCTGGTTTTGTTGGGTGGCGATACATTTCGACACATTGCCCTTGTGGGAGTTCTGTCTGGCATAGCAGGCTGGTACACACAGACCAAAGGAGCGACCGCTGCTGCTGGCTTCATGGCCTATCTTATTTTGAAGGGCTGGCGAGCGGGTGCTCCCGTACATGACCGTTGGCTCAAGTGCGTAGTCTTATCTGGCCTGGCGTTGGCGGTATTCCTTGCGGGTAATGCCTATTTCATCCGAGCAGCCGGTCTCAACCGCTGGTTATACTGCTTAGTAGTGTACCCGCTCCGGTATTACCCTTCTGTGGACATTAACAACTGGCACGTTTATGGCGATGGTTTCCGGGCACTTGGGCTCGGTAAAACAATCCCGTTCCTTTTCGTTCATGCCACCGTTCCGCTGGTCTACGCCGTTTGTATAGTCGTAATCGTTCGCTGGTCGAGGAGCGAGCCTCACCCGGATTGGGACAAAATAATTCTACTGTCTTTAACCGGGATCGCCATGTTCCTTGCGGTTGCCGCTGCACCTGGCTGGAAACGACTTTCGACCGTCAGTCCACCAGCGATGATTCTCCTAACCTGGCTCTTGGATCGATCGGGCGCGGTTGTAGCACGGTTCAGGGTCGGGCTGGGAACGGCAGCCGTCATGTTAGCGCTGGCGGCTGCGGTGAGAGGCCAAACCCGCTGGTCCGCATTCCTTAACCTCCCTGTTGGGAAAACCGCATTTACGGATGCTGCGCGCCATGACGAATATCGCTATGCCTTGGCCCATACGGAGCGCGGACAGTTCATGTTCGCGCCGCCGCCGGTTCTATTCGCGTTGGCCGTGAAAAATCCCGCTCCAATCGATAATTTTGTCCCTTTCGAATATACCCGTCCAGAACAAGTGGCCGAAACTGTTCGAGCGCTAGAAAAGTACGAAGTGCCATGGTTGATGCTCAATCCAGGAATGTTCACGTGGCCGAAGTCGAATCCCGCTTCCGATCACCTCGATCCCATTCGAGCTTATTTGACGCAGCACTACCACCGGCGGGTAGCCTTCCAGACTGGAGACGAACTGTGGGAGAGAACCGCGGGCAGCGCACGGGGATTCGAGTGGCACAGAGAGGCTTCGAGCGTTTGGCGCTGAAGGAATCCATCGAGGCGTTATCGTGAACCGAGAACTAGCGGAAGCCGTCGTCGGATGATTGAGCTTGTCCCTAGAAACGTGCGATGTAAATGCACTCAGCAAGTTCCGCGTGCATGATTGGCATCGTACGTTTAACTGGCTCGATCGGGCTGGCCTCACCCTCTACTTGTTACAGCGACTGAAGAGCATAGGTGCTAGCGAGCTACTCCCACCTCCAGTGTTGGCCCGGTTTGAGCAAAACCTTTCCGGCAACAGGCGACGTGTTGATTACCTGGCGGCTGAATTTAGTTCGCTTAACGGAAGATTTGGCCGCGCGGGCCTGAATTATGCGGCCATCAAAGGTTTCTCGCTTGTCCCGGCGTATTGCCCCGATGCAACTCTGCGTACGCCAAGCGATCTGGATTACTTAGTCGAAAAAAGCTCTTTGCCGTTGGCGCAACGCGTACTTGAGGAAGCCGGTTATCGCCTGCACCGGTTCTCCGATATCGAATTCCAGTTCGGCAGACCGTCCCCAAGAATTCCGACCGTTTCCGATGATCCGTATTCGCATGAAACCGAGCCACTCGTCGAATTGCATCTCGCATTCTGGAAGGGGAAGGTAAACCGTGTGTTGCTAAACGAGCCCGAATTTCGGCTGGATCAGACGATGGATCATGATTGGCAGGGTCTGCGCTTCCCGGCGTTGAACGACGAAGATGCGTTCGTTTTGCAAATACTTCACATATTCCAGCACACATTAGAAGGCTGGGTGAAATTGTGCTGGCTCCTTGAAATCGGCTGTTTCGTAAGAGCACGGTTATCCGATACCCAATTCTGGGATCTAGTCGATGCTCGCATGCGCGCGGTTCCTTGCCTGGCTGAATTCGCAGCGCTTGTCATGGGATTGACGGAGAGAATGTTTGCCGCTCCTATGCCGCGGATAGCGGCGAAGTGGACGCGGAGTCTTCGTCCTCCTGCCAGACTATGGCTTGAGAATTATGGACGGCGCTGGGCATTTGAGGAGCATCCTTACGACAGCTTAAGCTTGTTTTCAACTTCCAAACTCACCCTCTTCCTCCACCGCGAGTTTATCTCCGATCCCAAGGTTCGGCAGGAAATCACGAAAGGGCGTCTGTTTCCTTGGAAGCGCCCCGAACAGATAGCGGTTAAGGTCGACAATACCGTTGCGAGCCTCCTGACGGCGGGTCGGCTGCAATGGCAGTTTGTAATTCAGAGGCTGATCTTTCATTTCGGATCGAGTTCGCGATACTTGTTGGAAACGCCACATTGGCGCGAACTGAACAGACTCTCCGGGTCACATAGACCGCACCTGCCTGACGCTGTACCCCGAGGGGATCTCTCGAACCAGAAAATCGCTCCCAACTAGTCTCCCGTATCCGAAGCTTGCGTTTTAACTCATATCGACGTATTGACTAGAGATCGGCGAGCGAGAAACGGCCGCAGTCAATAAATTCGGGCTCCGGATCAACGCTTCGCTGCATCGCTCATTCGATTCAACGTCACGCAACCGGAGCCCTAATATTTCAAACGACCAGCAACTCTACTTAAAGTTGATCACGCCGAACAGACCGTTCGCATATCCGTTCGGGCCCGCGGTGAAGAACAGCTGATTGGGGTTGCCGTTCATTCCGCCGCCTTGGCCAAAAGCAAGCGCCCATAGGCCGCTGATGCTGAGGACTTTGTTGTTCGTACCTTTGAGCTGACTCAGGAACTTCCCGGTCTTGGCATTGAACGCGTTGATGCGGCCGTCGCCCACGTTGCCCACCAGCAAGGCGTTGCTCGCCGGACCAAAGTTCTTTGGCGCCAGCGCCACGCCCCAGGGTGCCTTGAGGTTTGCACTCTTGGTAAGGGTCTTGATCAGTTTTCCACTGGTGCTGAAAACGTCCACCGCGCCCTTGCTGAAAGCGCTGTCTGCGAAAGTCACGTACAGTTTGCCGTTGATGTTCTGAATACCGTACACCACCAGGCCAGTCAGTTTCGAATCCGTGAACGAGTTAACCAGCTTGAAGGTGCTATCGTAAACATCGACCTTGTTATTCAGATTGTCCGCGCCAAAAAGGAAGTGCGCCCCGTTGTTTACGCCCATGGCCAAGCCCGTATACCAGGCGTTTGCTCCGTTAACCACGACCACGGACGAGTTCGGGTTCACCGACGGATTCCAGCCACTGATCGTGCCAGGTTCAAAGGTGGCGAAAATGAACGCGGCGGGTCCGGAATTTCCACCTTGTGAAACTACGAAATCCGTTGTGCTTTTGTCGGTATTGGCGACCTGCCCCGTGACGCAATCTGGCACTGTGTTGCAGGTCGGAGGGACCGCGACTTGCCCCACCTTCACGCCCTTGCCGCTGTAGAAAGTGGTAACCCCGGTGCCATTGTCGCTGATCCAGAACGGCCCGCCGGAGAAGAACGACATTCCCCAGGCATTGACCAGTTCTTTATCCTGATGTTTGGCTTTGCCTGCTTGGTTCGACACTAGATTGGTGATGGCATATTGAGCGGCGGCGGGGCTTGGAATCAACCCCACAAGAATGACGAGTGAAGCCAGACACGCGAGCGTGCGGCGCGACCAATTCTGAGAGCCCATTCTTTCTTCTCCTTAAATTATCGAAAATTGACGGTAGTGGCTGCTGCGCCGGTGGGCGGAAATCGAGTGGGACCCAAGCGAATCCACTCACCCCGAATGAGAGGCATTCTCGGTGATCGACGCGGCAGTTGTGTCAAGGAAGTGTCTCCGAATTGTAAAAATTTGAGCAGGTGGCGAGATTTCGCAGCTTCGGGTGGGCTGAATTCCTCACACCTGAATTCCGAATCGCGCCCGCATTTCGCGGCGCCCGAGACCGGTGACGTCTAAAGCCCTGCTGTTTAGATCCTGCACAACCCATTTTCTTTTCAGTGCGATGTTCAGCAGGGCTGCTCCCAGCGCTCCGCCAACATGAGGCCGCCGCTCACTCCAATCCAGGCATGCGCAGGCGAAACGGCGGCGCAGCGTCCGAGTTGCTTTGAGGTCAACGCCCAGAGCCTCAAACGCTTTGGTTCCAGCCAAGGTGACGTCGTATGCGTTGTTGCTGCCTTTCGGATCAGAGGAGAGCCATCCTAATGCCTTGAGCCGGTCGTGGAGAGATACGCCGACCGTGCCCGCCATGTGATCGTAGCAAGTTCGGGCAGCCCGCAGCCGGCTCGGCGTGCTGGGCACGAACTTGCCGCGACGAACACCCGCGAGCACGCTCAGCCCTTCAAGCGTACGAGCGACGTTGGGTCCTTCGAGGCTGTAGAAACGATGCTTACCCTGAACCAGCACTTTGACCAGGTGAGCTGTCTTCAACCGACTCAAGTGCACGCTCGCGGTTGAGGGACTCACTCCGGCCACCACGGCAAGCTCGGTGCTGGTTCGCGCGTGACCATCCATCAGGCAATAAAGCATGCGCGCTCGCGCCAGCTCGCCGATGGCGGCTGCAATTGCGGAGACTGCGGCGTCAGGATGGCTTTCGACATTCATACTTTGATGATAGACGAAGTGTTCTTGTCAGGCAACTGGCAGACTGCGGAATGTGAGTCTTGCAACTGCACAGGTGAGCCGCCGCGAAGCCATTGCAGTTCTGGCGGCGACAGCGTTGACACTGAGTTCGGGTAATTCATGCGCAAGATGGACCACTAGGAGAATTGAAATGACGATAACCTGCGTCATCCGCTATGAGATCGATCCGTTCCAGCGAGACGAGTTCAAGAAGTACGCCGAGAATTGGGGTCGCATCATTCCTCGATGCGGCGGTCACCTTATCGGGTATTTTCTCCCTCATGAGGGCACGAACAACGTGGCCTGGGGTTTGATTGCATTTGCCAGTCTCGCCTCTTACGAGGCTTACCGGGCACGCTTGAAGTCAGATCAGGAAGCGCGCGAGAATTTTGCCATGTCACAGACGAAGCGCCTGATTCTCCGAGAAGAAAGAAACTTCGTGGAAGTCGTCGACGGAACATTCGGTCTTCCCTCAACTTTTTCAGGGCGGGGATAGCCGAGACGAAGCGTCAAGCCGAGGGCCGGACGTTTGGCCGCCATCAATTCGATGAGCTTACCAGATAAGTCATCTCTGGCACTCGCACGACGCCAGTGGTGTGGTTACCTTTCTAGTGGTGCCCGGGACCGGAATCGAACCGGTACGGAGTTTTATCTCCCCGGGATTTTAAGTCCCGTGCGTCTGCCAGTTTCGCCACCCGGGCTCTACGTGTAAGTGCGTTATTTTAAACTATATTTCACAGTATGTTCCTTCCTTCAAACAACGAATGTGAGACTTGTGCGAGAAAGTGTGAAGGTATTCGCGGATCTCCACAGGTCCCTGCACTTGCCATGAAGTGCTCTGCGGCCTTTCCCCAGGTTAAGATGCCCACCAACGGCCCGAGATCCGATTCTGATTCACAAGAACCTGCACGCCGTGGTGTTCAATAGTCTTGACCGTGCAGAGTTCGGGTCTGGTGCAGATCGCAAGACGAATCTCCAACACCGAGGTCATTCGAGTGCGGCCCAGCAAGTGGAAAGTGATAGTGTCTCACTTTTTACACTGAGACACCATCGAGAGGATTACATTACCTTGGTTGTCGTGTGCGAATGCGCAAGCTAAGACCCAGTCCCCGGACATTTACTGAGGCTGTTAAACGGGCAGCGACAGTCCCGAGGAAACGCGATGGCGCCGGATGCGCTAACCGATATGACCGCCAGCGGAGCGTAGTAATGGGTGATGCCATGCGGCGGCAGAGCGACTGGGATGATATTCCCGTTCGGGTCCGTCACCGTGGGCCACTCGACGTCTCCGGTAGCGGTTCTGGCTGGAATCAACCAATAGTCTCCGGTGAGATATTGGTTTACCGGGGAAGTTGCTGCGGCGACCGGGTCTGCCGGCTCGAATTGGATTTGAACGCCGTCTTCCAAAGTCAACCACACACCTTCCTGGACAAAAGCGCAATTGTCGTTGGCGAGTGTGAGGCCGCCTTCGTCTGGATCGCCGTTAGTCTGATCCCAGCGCCGCAGTAACGGGTGGAGAGTCTCAAGGCTTCCCAAGGTCGCGTCCGGCGAAGTGCCACTGAGGGTTACGATCAGGCCGGCGGTTTGGATAGACTGCACAGACTGCAAGTTGCCGGGCAGGTTGAGCAGAACCGAGCGATCGTCCTGCACCTCGACCAAGCTGCCTTCGACCAATCCAAAACGATCGTCGCGGCCGAGACTCTCTACGGTCACCTTGGTAGTGTTCCCGCCACTTGCAATGGGGTAGATGGCAGATCCGTTCTCCCTCGACCACTTAAAGGTGGCTGCGGTTGTGTTGGTGGCGGGTGTAGTTGCAGGATTCCACGCAGGGCCGCTGCGATTGATTTCGACCCGGTACAACTGGTTTTCTGGTCCGGTATAGCTGGCGTTCGGATTGATGATGCAAGGATTCGTCGATTGAGATGTTTGCTTTGCCATCGCCTGCAGCCAGCCGCGAGGCTGCGGTTGGAGCTGAGAGCGGAGTCCCCAAGGAGTCATGCAAACAAGGTCTGAGGGGGCCACCCCGGTCTCCCAGGGTATAGCTTTGACCTGCCAGACCAATTTGCTGCGGGCGGCCGTGTCAGGACCACCCAATGCCACTTCGCGAATGCTGTCGTCTTCCGCATAAGTAATGGCGCGCTCCCAGACGTCCAGGTAGATCTGCAGGTTGCCACTGGTGCTGCCGGGTGTAAGCGGCGGCGGACTGGGGGGAGTCGCGTTGAGTAGATTTGGGAAGTCTGGCTGATAGAAGTAAGTGATGAGACGGCGAAGCATCGGAGTATTGAAACCCGCAATACTGGGGGCGGATTGGAAAGTGATCTGATATTGAGTTTGCGTGCTACCTGCACTTGTTGCCTCGCTCACACTGGCGATCTGAACAGGGACGGTAGCTGGCGGTGGGGTGGATGAAGGCGTGGCGTCAAAGATTTCGTAGAAGTAGGGATTCGGCTGCAAGTCGAAATCCGAATTCCAGTTCATCGCCTGGAAGACAGCTGGAGTTGTCGCGGTGGTTGGGAAAATGGCGATCGGAGTAAAGTCCGCCTGACAGAGCAACCCGTTTACGTAGTAATTGCCGAAGCCAATGTGAAAATCATCCGGGTTTGGAGCCGCTGTGACGGCAAAGCCCAAATTGCTTTGCGGACCGCCCGCGGGGCCGATCAAGTCCGCCGCCAGAGTTTGCACGTAATGCAGCAGGATCGCCGCCTGCTCGTTCATATCGGCGTCGAGCTGGACTCTGCCTTGCTGCGTGAGCACACGAGCAAAGTGCTTCAGCGGATGAAAAGTGTCCCGTGTCAGATCGGCTTTCATGCGGTCCTCCCTAGCTGGCGTAAATGGTTCCGGCGTTCATGTCCGCCGGGGTGTACTCGTCCAAGCGGGCGCGAAGATTGGCCTCCCGCTGGGGTTGATACAAATCGTGAAACGCACCCATCTCCGACTCGTCATCCGCGCCGGTTGTAATTTCGGGCGCGCAATGGTCAGAGAGCTGACAGTAAGTGGGCTTGCCGTAACGTGTGCTGTTGAACTCGGGCTCGACGCGCGCCCGTGCCTGTTGCAGCAGGACGTTTCGTATGGCATTGGACAGACTGGGGTTGTCCTGCTGCGCCTGTGCGATGATGGCTTTCTCCACGAGGTCAGGCTGGCATTCGAAACGCTTTGGCGTACGTGAGCCGGATGTGACATAACAGAAGCGCATGCACCCTTGTTGCCGGCGGCAATCCTGGATCACGCCCATAAAGATGCAGTTCTCGGCCAGCGTTATGGCGTGGGTTTGCACTTGCCCAAACACGGTGCAGCGACGGATATCGAGGATGGAGAAGGCGCACAGTTTTTCGGGAGCGCCCAGCGCGATGGACTTGGGGCTGGTCGCGTCCAGAATGCTGTCGCTGATATAGATCAGGCACGGATCTTCGCGAACTTCGTCGCGATTGACCTGGATGGCGCCGATGATGCTGTGTTCAATGCGCACGCAATTCGGCGCCTCATCGAGTTCGAGGCTGGGCTCGGTGGGTCGCACCGGTTCGCAGTTGCAGTCCATTCCCCAGCCCGGTACCAGCGTTGAGTGGCGAATGGTAACTCCGCCCACACTTCCCTGCACCTGAACCCCGCGGCCCGTCACTACGACTCCGTCAAGCGTGAACCAGTTGGTCGGTTCCGCGCTGGGAGAATCCGCGTTCGCCACGCCGTTAATCATCAAATTGTCAGGGGCCGAGGTCTGCCAGTTCAGCAGGCGGATGACGGGACGCTTGCCGCTGGCAGAACGCAGTTGAAGAGTCTGAGCGGGCTGGAGCGTGATGCTGATGGGCTCGACGTAAACTCCGCTGTCGGCAATCTCGATGACGGCGTTCGCGGGATTGTCGCTCTGCCACTGCTTGAGCGCGTCGTTGATGCGGGTGAAATTTTCCTGCTGGCCGACCAGATAAAGGTTGTAGGTCGCAGGCTGCGAAAGTATGCGCTCGTATTCGCCTCCTCCCATGTCGGCGCTGAAGGCGTAGTTGTAACTAACCCAGACTCCCTGGCGGCGAGTTTGTGTCGGCGGAAAAGCGATGCGTCCAAGCATCGGGTCGACCGCAATTTGCCCGGGCAGCGGACGGTAGGTCCAATCGGTCAAGTCGGCAACCACGATCGAACTCGCGGCGACCAGCGTCCGCGGCGAACCTGTCCAAATTTCGAAGCTCTTGCCGTCGCCGTAATAATAAGGAATGCCGCTGGTCATGGTGTCAGTCGCTCTGTCGGTCTCAAAACAGTCGAGGCCCCGGCGTGTGATCGGCAGAGGAAGGTTGAGCTTTCCAGGCGGATGCGCAGACGTGTTCTGGGGTCGCGTGTATAAAGGCGTGTCACTGCCCAAGACATTGAATAGGAAACAGTTCGGACTTTCTTGTTCCTCGCAGTAAGCCGGAGCCTGTGTGACCGAGTAAGTTTTTAAACGCCAGACGAACACTCCTACGCTCGGAATGTTGTAGAACTCCGGAAAATGGCGCGTCCCGATGCAGCGGACATCCACGATGTGCGCAATTTTTTCAAAGGCGGTGCCGAGATCGTCGAGGGCAGCGCCATCGCGGATATCGACGGTCCGACCGCGCTTCAGACGCAGATAGTTGATGTTCTGCGTGAAACTCAGCAGCCGGTAGAACTCCACTGCCCGCGCCGGCCAACCCGCAACCGCAGCAGCCAGCTCCTCCAGAACGGCGAGCGTGCCCTTGCGCCGCCGGAACCGCACGGTGTTTGCGACCTCGCTGCGGGGAATGAGAATTCGTTCGCGGACCTGCGCCCGCGGCGATTGCACCCCGGTCGGCTGCCCGACGTCGTATAGCGGCGTGTAGCCAACCAGATCGCCGATATAGGGAACTACCCAGTCCTGGCACGTTTCGACGAACCAGTTCTCGTAGAGCTGAGCGATGTCGGCGTCTACGATGTTGACCTGTTCGGAGATCACCTGCAGCAACGCGCGCAGCGGATAACCCTGATTCGCGTCGCGCAGCTGGTAGACCGCCGGAAGTAATTGGTAAAGCCGGTCCGGGTTTGGCGTGGTGCTCATGTCGTGATCTCCGTCAGGATCAGGGTGTCGGGGATGTCGGGCGTAAGAATGACCAACTGCGCCGGCGCAATCCCGCCGGTCGCAGTCGAAGTTGGACATACGCGCGCCAGGTTCGCTCGGACAAAACTCTTTAGCGTCAAACTGCTTGCCAGGCTTGCCAACTGCGTTGCCGTGACAGTCTCGGGTACAGAATCGAAAGTTTGCACGTTGACGTACTGCACTCCGGCAACGGCCTGCATCGCACTTACGGCCTCGCTCAAGAATGCGCTCTGACCAAGGTCGCGGTTGTCGAAACTGTACAGATCGAGAAGTGTGGTGCGCAGGTTGGCCGCCACGAATTCCCACGTGTAGTCAGATTGGATTTTGACTCCAGCCGCGATCACCAGAACCTTCAGCTGGCGAAGGTCGATTTGGATCGGTTGATTGGGATCGCCCGCGTCCTCCAAAGCTTGTACCAGCGCCTGATATAGATCGGTCGTCGGATCGATCGGAATATCGTCTTTGCCGGCGATGGTAATGTGGACCAGCAGCTTGCGGCCATTGGTCAGCCGAACCGAGCTGGCTTTTCCGATTCCGGCAAAGCTGCGGGCGAAATCGGCGTAGTCCTGCACCGAAACCAGATGATCGAGCGCGGTGAGACCGATGGGAACGTTGCGCCGTGCCTGATCGCGCGTGTCGCCATCGGCTCCGCCCGCCGCTGGCAGCGGATTGATCACGCTCTGAACCCCAAGCGGCTGCGTGGCCAGCTGGCTGATCTGCAATGCCTCGACATTGCCCGCTTGTCCGGTTCCGCTGCGATAGACGGCTTTTACGTTCGCTGTACCTGTGGGCACTCGCAAGCCATGTGTGCCGTCACCGGTGATGACCGTCGTGTTTTCGGAATCGTCGGTCTGCGTAATGTATTCGCGATCTGAAGGGCCAACCACGAAAAGGTTTTCGGCTTCCTGCCACTCGACCTCGTTCACGGTGACAGTCAGAGTGCTCTGTGCGCCGCTCGGAGTGGGAGCTGGTAAATACGTCAACGGTGACTGGCTTAGCGGGAATCGCTGCAGCGGCTGACTGGCGTCGCCATCGCCTAACACCTCTCCCTGCGTTTGGCCATTCGTGGCTTTGACCACGTTGCCGTAGATGGTGACGGTTGTGGCATCGTAAGTATAGGCAAGTTTGTTGGCGAGGGTTAGGATGGTGTGAACGGGCTGAGTAGAAATCCGCCACGCAAACACATCCCCGACTTCCTTTGGCGAGAGCTGCCCCTTCGGGTATGGTTGGAGCGTCGATGGGTCGACCAGCAAGCCTTCGAACTCCGGGAATTCGCCTTGGAGTTGGGCTGACGTAGGCACATAGGCGCTAACGTAAGTTCCTTGCGCGAGTTGTACCTGATCGCAGTATTGCTGATTAGGGAATGAAGCCTGCAGGTGATTCAGCGTTGCTAGGGGAACAGCGAGTGCTCCGACTACCAACCTATCGCCTTGGGTATTTGCATCTGTCGTGTAGTAGATTTGTGAAAATGGAATTAGACCTGCGGGAAAGGTTGCGCAAAGCGGCGCTTGCGATCCCTGCACCACGGAAGAGACCATCACCAATTCACTTGCCGTAACCCCGGTGGTATTTGGAATGTCGGTGCGTTCTCCGGAAACGATGATCCACCGGCCCGAGTCGAGTCCGTCATAGAGTTGCGCCAACTCGATGGTGGTGCCTCCCACATCCAAGTCGAGGGGTTCCTCGGCAAGGTCCAGAGCTTCCGCCTGCGCGTAGACAATAGTGCCCTGCAATATAGTCGGAGCGTTCAGCGCCGATCCGAGGTCGCTCGCAGAGAGCTCGCTGAGCCACCCCGGATTCAAGGTGAGCTGAGTGGACTTGCCTGTAAAGCCAGATCCAGTTGCCATGGAGACAGTAACGGCCGCTGTGACTTGGTGGTAAGTTGTTGTGTAAGCGGTCGTGCCAGTGTCTGGCAATGGGGGACGGGCGATCGCCACCCAACTTCCGATCTTGATCTGCTCGGAAGTCACATCCAGAGCGACCGCTGTAGGAATTCCGTCGTCGGTACCAAGATTTACCCAAGCGGTGTTAATAGTGGGAGGTGTGAAGCCCGTAAGCTGGTTGTTAGCGTTATACGTGGGCAGTCCGTTACTGTTGCTCGCAAATAGTCCAGCTTTAACCCGCATCGCGCTTACCTGAACCTGGCTGGAAGCCGCCTCAATACCCGACCATGCCCGGTAGAGCGTGGTCGCGGCGGCGGGATGAAACGTTTTGAGCAGGCGCGGCGCAATATCCGACGCGGGTGAGAAAGCCCTGCCAACGGTTCGTGTTAGCCGGAAGGTATTGGCGGGTTGTAGTGAAGGCGGCAAGGTTAGCGGTTCAAGTATGTCCAACAGCTTCCCGAGTGGATTCGGCGCCAACGTTGTCGTCAGAGCCTGCGCGGTACCGCTTCCGCCGATCTCGGTCCCTATCGCGGGCAAGAGTTGTACGAGCGAATTGAGGGCGTCGATTATGTCTCCTAGCCAAGGCGCGAGCCGAGTGAAATTGCGGCGTACCGCAACGTCGTACATCCCCTGGATTTGCGGCAAGGCGCCACTGACCATATCAGCGGCGGATTGCGCGGTGGTTGCTGTCTGCACGTTGCTGACGAGATTGTCAAGAATTGTTGCAGCCTGTCCGGCTACGTCTGACCCCGCGAAGATAGCGGATGCGTCATCGATGAATGGCTGCAATGCAGTCTGTACCGTGTTGTAAAGCGAATTGCCCTGAATCGGCGGGGACTCGACAAGCGTTACTTCCGTCAGGCTTTGAGCCGCCTGTACATCTACCGACTTCACGTTTCGCAGCACCTGCTGGCCAGGGCTGTTTCCGAACCCTAGCAGGAGAGCGTCTCCGACGTTCAGATTCGTGGAGATGCCTTGGAAGTAGATTGTGTCACGCGTGGCCGCATCGGTTCCAGGATCGACGCTCTGCGTGATCACCTGCGGCCGGGTCAATCGCACGCCCAAATCATTCCACACGTCGCGTGCCGGCAGATCGGCGTAGGTCTCGAATGGCTGTGGCGTCTGGCCCACCGCTGGTATGCTCTGCGCTCGCGTGCCTGCGGGAATGGTGCCGTCAAAGCCCGCGGCCACGGTGAACGCCAGATAGACGCTGGCGGAAACTCCCGAGCGCAGTCTGTACCCGACCAGCCGAGCCAGTTCGAGGACGGACCTGCTTTCGGTCGCAGTCCGCAGGTAGCCTTCGTTCGCGATGCGCTCCTGGTAGAAGGTGAGCACATCCGCAACCGTTGCCCAGGCGTCGAGCAATGCAATCGCCGGATCACTCAGCTGGCGCGTGCTTAGGCCGGGACCGATTCTTGTAAAGGTTTTCCCGTCGCTATTCAGCACCAGCCCGTTGAGCGGAAAGATTCGCTGCACATTGCCGCTGCCGTCGGACGCGGGCACATCGAGGTAGATGCTGGAGATCCGAGCCAGCATGCTCTCCAGAAAAGTGGCATAAGTGCCCGCACGATAGGCGAGCGCCGGCAAGCCAGGCCGGTTTGCTTCCGACTGCGGCGTAACCACTTCAATGCCGGCGCAGCATCCACAGGGCTGTTTCATCGTCCACCTTCCATGGTCAGAACCAGTTGTCCATGTTCAGGAAAGTTCGGGTTGTTATCGAGTTGTGCGATCTCAAAGGGTCCCAGTAGCAGAGCTGAGTTCGGCGGCAACGCGTCAGCATCCTGAGGGCTGCCAGCCAGACTGCTGATCTCGAAACGCTCCAGCTCAGTCACCATCACGTTCTGCACCCCGGCAATGGCTTGCACGGTCGCCAGCAATTGGCTGACGTAAACGCCGCCGCCGAACGTCAGATTGTTGGGATTGAAAAAGCCGAGGGTGCCATCGAGCAACACGCCATTACCCAACGCAGCGAGCACGGCTGCTTCGACGTCGCCTCGTAGATAATTGGGCAGCACGCAAACGGTGATACTCACTTTGAGGGGAACGTACTCGGCCGCGCTCACGAGCAGGTCGTAGCCCATGCGCCGGTATGGCTCCAGGTACAAGGTGACCTCCTCGATGAGTTCCTGGGGCGACGCTTCCTCGTCCATCGGATCAAGGGCCACCAGAGCCGTGTGCCAGCTTCCGGTCCAGCGCAAGGCGGCATTGGCGCCCTGAAGCTGCGTGAACGTGGCGGTGCAGATGGCGGAATCCTCGGCTTCGAGAGTCGCCCGCGCTTCGAGGCGCCGCTCGTTGTCTGCGGCGATGCTGGCGTAGTCGGCGGCGGTGATGGCGCGTTCCATCTGATCTCGAAAAGCGTACGGCGCAAACTGCTTAACGTCGTCGATGGGCTCTGGATCCGTGCCTCCCGCGGCCGCCAGCAAGTTGCGTGGCCGAAGGTTGACTCCGCTGAGTTTTTCCTGTCGCAACACGATATATGTGATCGTCTCCGCGCCAACGTTGCCCTGTGTACCATTGCCCACGCGGTAGGCGGCGCGGAACAGCGTGCCGGCGTCCGGCCGATATCCGCACGCGCCGTCGCCGAAGCGCACATGGCCGAAGCCGTTGTTATCCATTTCGACGACAAATTCGAGGTCGTTCGGCCCACTTTCCAGCAGATCGCGCTGCACCGACCATGTCTGGAGCAGAGCGGTAAGATCGGTGATCAGTTCCGCGGCCAGAGCCGGCGGCAAGGGCAGCGAGCCGTCCCAGGCAGTTAGCGCCTTCTGAGTCGTTGGACTCAACTGCGCCAAGAGGAACTGTGAATTTGCGTTCGCTGGTGGGTGCAGGCTTGTCGCCAATCCTGTTGGGTCGGCGAGATCGTCAAATGTGAACAGCGACTGCATCACACAGGGTGGTTGCGGCTGTGTCGGATTTGTACCGGCCGCGCAGGTTGGCGCCGGAGGAATGCTGGTCAGCGAAATATTCGGCAGCCCCTGCCGCGGATCTTGGCGCATGAAATCAGCCGCGGAGCACGCTGGCGGCAATGGCTCGCTGCACGTCAGTGGTTCCTGGCTGAGGGTGGGGCGAAACAATCCTGGCGTGATCGTGACGCTCGCGGTCTCGCAGCACTTCGGGCAATGCGGCGTTGTGGAGTTCGTCGGCACCGTGCCGATGACTTCCACCGGGTCGCCGCCGTTATCGACCAGAATTACGTTGCCGCGGGCTACGCTCACGTTCTCCATGCAGGTGCAATCGGGAGCTGGTTGTTGCGAGGAGATGCAGAGCGGAAACGTGAGCGCATCCTCCGACGCCCACTCGATCTCGACAATCGGCGTTCCGTAGGGCTGCTTCCCGTAGAGAGGATCAACTCCGGGTGTCACACTCGTCAGCCGCACCGCCTGGCGATGCGTCGGGTCCGCATCGGGAGCCCGGCCGGTCTTCGGGCCGAGTACTTCCTCAAAAATCAGGATGTCGCCAACCTTCAGCTTCAGTTGGCGAACGCTTCCCGGAGGACCATCTGTCTGGGGCGGAGGGAGCGCAACTGCGTCTGCTTTCTGAACTGCGGGCTGAGTCGCACCCGCAGTCGTTTTTGCGGACGACGGTGCTGCTGGTGGCGCCGTTCCCGACGGCGGCACAGTTCCGACCGGAGGAGGCTGAGTGCCAGTCGGTGGCGGAGTCGGCGGCGGCGCAGGAACTACCCACGCATCGGCCAGCGTCGCCGAGGTCGCGCCCGGCGCGAGGCAGCATTGGCAATCGCCCCAGGTGTAGAAATAAATTTCGCTGTGGGCAGCGAAGATGCAGATATTTTGCCCGCCGTTCCAATACAGTGGCTCGAAGACTTCGTAGTTTGTAGCATCCACACCGACAAGATTGGCAGGAGTGAGAATGCGGTTGGTCACGGGCGCGCCGGGATACGGAGTGATGAAATAAATTTCAGTCGGATCGAACATCTGATCGGTATCCGTCCAGAGGGTGACCCAGGCGCGCGCGTTGCAGCCTTCGTGCATAAGATAGTCCACCAGACGCGCGTGCCGTCGCACCGAAATACGCTGACGCGCGGTGCCGAGATAAGCCTCAGTCGCCACCGCATCCTGGTAATAACTCAAGTAATCGCCCACATAGGCCAATAACTCGACGAGCATGATGCCCAAGTCGGGCTCGTGGGTCTCGGTCCATGCGGGCATGATCAGCGCCATGCGGTCCAGGATCAATTGGCGGAAACTCTCAGAATCTTTCGACAGGTAATCGATATCGGGTAGCGTGCGCTGGGGCGGCGGACAGGTGCACGGCTGCTTGCAATCCAGATCGGTGGGACAGCTCGCCTTGAAACTGAAACAAACCTGGCTGTAGCGCGGGTCGAAGCCATCCATCGGTTGGGTGGTAGGCTGACCGTTCACGGCGTTTACGATGCTGATGGTGTAGTTCGAAAAATCTCCGGCTTTGTTAACACGTATTTCAAGATAGTCGTCGAGAGTAGGATCGGCCTGCGGCTGAACACGAACCGACGTGATCTGCACGTCGCGAATGCGACGGCCGCCCGTGAGCACCACATTGGCCTTCCCAATGTTCGCGGGAGCTTTCCCCAGAAAGAACACATTCAGCGTGAGCTGCTGCTGATCGGCTACCTCGACGTAATCCAAGCCATACACGCTGGCGGCCCTTACGTCCTCACGCCGTTGTTCTTCCCGGCAGCTCAAGCTGGGGTCGTTCATAAAATGCTCCGTCGAATCGTGCTACGTGCTGGGTGCGCTGCGCACGAAATTTTCCGTGCGCGCATCGCCCGTACTCTTGATGACGTACTGAACCATCACATTCAGCGTGGAATCCTGCGCGGTCACTTGCAGCGACCGCAGATCGATCAGGTCTCCGAGATAACGCTGCAATGCCGCCTGCGTTGTATACTGCAATGCTGCCGCCAGCTCCGTACTGTTGGGTGCAAACACCATCTGCAGCAGTCCGCTGCCGAAGTCGGGTTGATTGACACGCTCGCCGGGCGATGTAAACAACAACTGCTCGATCATCTCGTTAATGTGATCGTTGTCATCGATGCGTGCGGTTCGGCCGCGTCCGTCTAGGTGAAAAGGAAAATCGATGTTCATAGTCTTCCTATAACGTGCTTCTTATCGCTACGACTAAATGGCCGTTACACGCACCTGCGTCACCGCGATTATTAGCGGTGTTCCGGTGGGCGCGCAGATCGCCTGGCTGCTAAGCACTACTAATGGCTGTCCCAGGGAGGTAACTCGCGTCGACCCAACCAGCCATTGCGCCGTCAAGCATGGCCCATTCGCCGCCGGAGGAGGCGGAAAGGCGCAGCCGGCAACCACATATGGCGCTGCGATCGTGACCGTCGGCTGGCCGAGCACTGTGACACGCGGATTCGGAACCGTAGGCTGAGCCTGTCCCCCGTGGGAACACATGACAGTCGCGCCGACATGCACCAGAAACCCCGGCATGTTTTCTCCTTTTGTGCTCTAAACCACGACCAGCGCGCCCGCGTTAATTGTGACCGTTGGCCCGGTCATGATGATGCTTGCGCCTTTTCCGTTCTGAATGTAGATACCCGTGTCGTTCACGATGATCGTCGCCCCGGTCGTACTCTTGAGCATGATTCCGCCGGTCGGGCCCGGCAGATCGCTGACCACTATGGCGTTCTGCAGCGTTGTCTGAATCACATAATTGGGATCGCCCGGCACGCCCGCCAGCGCCAAGGCCGGCACCTCGGCCACGCTCCCCCACCAACCACCGGTCCACACGGGAAGATCGGGGTCCCCGGCTTCAAACTGGATCCACACGCCCGCGCCAATTTGCGGCACCATGAACGTGCCCATTTGCTTGCCGGCAACGGGAATACAAGGCGTGGCCCAGGTGGTGGGAATAATTCCGCTGACATCGGGCACGAGAGCGATGATGCGCCCGATCTGCATCGGATCGACGTTGTTCACCACCGTCCCGCGGTACACGCCGAAATATTTGCGACCCGATTTCATACGCTCACCGTCGAAACGGCAGAACCGACTCCGCCCCGGGCCAGACTGAAGCTCTGCTTGTATTCGCCGCGCTTGATGTTGTGGGTTACGCTCTTTACGTAATATTGACCGTCGAAATACCCGCCCGCTCCGCGCACGGCAGCGCGCATCCGAGCTTTAAAAACCTGACCATAGCGGAGCACGTCGAGTTGTCCGCTGCCGGTGACTACTTCGGCGGTATCGAACATCTTGGCGAGCGCAGCGCTGGCGGCGCCGGGGAAATCCTCGTTTGCGACCGGCGTCAACTGCGTCACCTTCAGCACGGTGGGAGCCTGCGAGGACAGCCGCGGTTTGAAAATGTCGATACTGGGAACCGGAATCGGAATCGGGAGTTTTGTGATGGGCTCGATAATGGTGACCAGCCATTGTGTCGCCAGCGTTCCGTCGTACGAGAAATTCAACGAATCGATATTTGTGTTGCCATCGAAATTGATGCTGATGGCGGATTGGGTCGATCCGAACATCTGGCTCAGGTCCGGTCCCCAATACGCCATACTTTTGCCGGGGGTTGGACCAGGGTCGAGATAGAAGATCCAGCCGGTTTCTCTGCCCATGGTATTGATGAAGGCGTAGTCCGTGCCGCTCTGCTTGATGAAACTAGACAACGGGTTTTCAATTTGGGGGATGGCGTTGGGAATCGCTACCGGGGTCACGCCCAATGGTATGTACTTGGCCAGGATCGCTTCCACGATCAAGAAATTAGGTAAGGCCGGGTAGGGGATGCCGGTAAGGTCGATGAAATCCATGAGCGCCGTCAGATCGAGCCCGGTTAGAGTCAAGGTCGATTTGCCGGGCTTGGAGTCGGGTGTAATGTCCTGTTTGGTAATAATTCCGTCCATGAGGACTTCGGTCGCTCCATTGACAGTGACGGCGATGATGACGCGAGTACGGGGATCGAACTGGCCGCCGACCAGCATCTGCTGTACCGGAGATTGTTTCGCGAGTGTGAGCTTGAGCTGAAACCCGCCCTGGCTGCCGACGGTCGAAGTCACCTGCACTTCGGTCAAAGCGTCGATGACGGCCCGGGGAACGGGCGAGGCGTTGAACGGTCCCATCATCAGGGTCAAGTAAAAGCCACGATTCATAGCGCGCTTCCAGTGATCCCTTGAGGTAGCGTGATCTTCAGCACGGTTCCGACGGTCTGAACCAAATCCTCGGACCGCATAGCGCCGTTGGCATCGGCGATGCGCCAGAACAATTCCGGATCGCCGAGAAATTTGGCTGCGATATTGTCCAGGCGCTCGCCCTGGGTCACGATGTGCTCCTGTAAGAGCTGGAAGCTATCGGGCGAGGGCAGAAAGCGGCGCGTCAGATAAATGATGGTCGTACCGTCCGCAGTGGTCAGCGTTTCTGTGTTCATCCCGTAGTAGCGACTGGTGGAGGTAAACAGGTTCTTCTGCAGGGACGCCTGCGCCAGCATCGCCTGGACGGGATCGGTGGGAGTGCCATTGCTCATGGAATACCTCGAATTCCCAGGGCGCTGAACGTGCCGCCCTGATACATCTTCGCCAGCGATTCCTTCTGTTGCTGATAGACCATGTAGAGACTGCCGCCCTTGTCGGTGAAGTAGAGGTCGTCGATGCTCAACACGCGCAGTCCGAGGCTTACCTTGGCGCGGATGGGATTGAGCGCTGGATCGAAGGCCTCTTCCGTGATGCTGAAATCAGTGATCCGAACCGGAACGATACGGTTTGCGCTCCATACAAAAAGCGTCAACGGCATCATGACGGGCATGATTTCGAGCGTGCCCGCCTGCGACAAATTGAAATTGTTCTGCAGTGTGGTGCTGGACGGATACACGGTCGTTTCGAGCGCTGCCAGTTGCGGGAAGATTCCGTTCTGCACGGTGTTTGGGTTCTTATCGGGATCGGCAAGCTGATCGGTGGCATCGATCTCGGCGTCCACCTTGAAAGTCTCAACCGGCGGCCCTTTCAGGCGCAGCGCTTCCGAGCGGTCGCCGCCTTCTTCCGCACCTTGAATCTTCAGCGTGCGCGAAAGCGTATCCGGGTTGTACTGCAGCACGATGATGCCGTTCGGCAGCACGGTGAACGTGTCTGGATCGAGCAGCACGAGGCCGCCTTTCAGAATGCGCGGTGATCCCGGAAATGTGCTCATGAATCCGTTTTCTCCAGTAATCAAGAGTGACGGGCTTAACCCGTTAAGACCTTCCTGAAACGAGGCTCCAGAATGTCGTTCAGTCGTGATCCTGGCGCCGACTTCTTCTCAGGATTCGTTGAAGGTTGCGACCGTGTCGGTGAACTACTTGGTTGCGATGTAGTGCGAGAGGCCTCCCGCTTACACTCCGTCGGCGGGTTCGTCGCCGGATTGCCGCCTTTTCCATTCACGTCCTCGCGCAATTTCAGCAGCTTGTCCCTGTCGGCTGCGAAACTCTTCTGGTCGTTCTCAGGAAGACAATTGAAATAGCCAAGCGCAGAATCAATCAAATCACGACGCATCGCGTACGGCAGTCGGCCGGTGCCAGCCCTCTCCTGCGCTTGCGCCTCCCAAGAGAAAGCCATGAATTCTCTCTTGTCCTTATTGGCTGCACCGCCCAGTCCGCTCCTTTGCTGATCGATATGCTGCAGTTCGTGCCCAACCTGCAGAACGCGTCGCGCAAAGCTGTCAATGTGTTCGACAAAATACCTGCCCACGGCGATGCTGCCCTTAATGTCATGGCCTGTACCCACTGGGGACGTTGTTAGCCCAGGATCGGATTCGTCGTAGACGACATCACTTACCTTCGAGGTGTCGTAGTATGTTCTTAGGATGTCCATAACTGCCTCTTTTGCGCGCTGATCGACACCCTTAGTTGTGTCTTTGGCCTTCGCAATGATGGCCTTGGCTTTGTCGTCGACAGGGTTGGGATCCCGTTGACGGTGAATCGCAGCGGCCACAGGCGTCCTCACCTGAGCCGGTTCGCCACTGGAGATCCGCTGACTGTTGTTCTGTGCTTCTGTTTCTGCAGCCGAATGACCGGACGGTGCAGGGTGGCCGGCGGTTAACCCTTGCTGGACCACATGAGTCAGTTCGTGTGCGAGTAGTTGCCGGCCAGTCGTTGAATCAGGCGCAAACTGTCCACTGTTAAACACCAAGTCGCTGCCAACTGTGTAGGCCAGGGCACTCACGGACCGAGCTGATTCGGCTGCTTTGCCATCGTTATGCACGCGAACCTGGCTGAAGTCAGCGCCAAAGCGCGGCTCCATAAAGGCGCGGGTAGCGTGATCCAGGGGCTGGCCGGGCGACTGCAGCACGTCGTGCACAATTGGCGGCGCGCTGGCCGGGCCGGCTTGTTCCACACAGCTTCGCTGCAGCATCGTTTCCTTTTTCTTGCATTCGTCGCACTGTTGCCCTCCGCTTGTGAGCTGGCCGCACCCGCACTTGCGTTGCATTCTGAAGGGCGCCGGGTTTACTGCTTCCCCCAGTTTCTTAGCGGATACAGCGCCTTTTCTAGTCACGACTTCGTCACCTCCCGCACACGAATCAATAAATGGAAAAGACCCTGCGGTCCGGCAATCAATTCGTCAGGTCCTACGGCTCCAACCAAACGCCGGATAAGCCCCGCCAGACTTCTGGCAGTAGACTCCGTCATTGGTCCGGGCGCGCTGGAGAGCGTGAAGTGACGCAGGCGCTCTGCGCCGCACTCGACCTCGCTTCCAGAAATTTGAACGCCCAGCGATGTGCGGGCCAGCGAAACAAAGGTTAAGCCCGCATCCGGTCCGGCGGCAGAGCGGGCTGACGGCCCGCATACGACTTTTACGGCGTTGGCAAACTGATGAAAATGTCGCGGTTGGAGCAGACGGAATGTGGGCGTCGCCTGGAATCGCCGTTTGAGCGAAACTGCGATCATCGCGGCGGCCAGAAGTGCGAAGACTGCGAGATGCCAGCGCGAGAACGGAACAACGCCCGCCCGTTCCGCCCACACCACTCCGCCTGTTAACAGGAGAGAGAGCCACTGCGCCTGCGAGAAGCCGAGCCAGTAGGGACGGTCCGCATCGCCACGGGCGAATTCGAAGGCGAATCGTCCGGCGTCATAGGTAACGATATACCAGGCCAGCGCCGACCCTGGTTGCCGTCCGCTCCAGACAAAGAAGGCTCCAACCACCACCGTTCCAAGTACCCAGAGCGATTCAACGGCCTGGATCGGAAAGAGCCGCACCCCGACCAGGTAGGACGGGAAGCCGGCAGCGGCGTGTTCTTCGCGGTATCGAATGCCCCAGCGATGCGGCCGCCCATGGCAGCAACCCACCGTCAGGCAGCCGATGCGTCCGCAGGAGAGAAAAAGCCCAATGCCCAGAATCGTTGAGTCCAGATAGGGCAGCAGCGGCCTGCGAATCGCCCACAGATAAAGAGCCGTCATGAGCATGACAGCGATCTCGTGGTGGTAGTAGATGATCCGCTCCTCGCCTGTGATAATTTTCGTAGCCATGACTAAGCCGAGAAATGTCGCAATCGCCGTCCCCACAATTCCAGCCATTACCCAGTACGAGAGGCCAGCGTGGCCGACCAGGGTCATAGCGAGAATGATCGCCAGCGCCAGGCCGATGCAGCCGCAGAATTGGAAGGCGGCGCAGGATCTGTGAAACAGGTGCACTTCTGCACAGGCTAGTTTGTCCAGATGGGCGTTGAATACTTCCATCTTCCCACCTAAAGGACATCCGATAAGTAATTGCTCGAACGCCATACGCTCGCCGCCTCGATTAATGCCTTTGTATTCCCTCCGAGTCAATTCGCGATTCGGGGTTGTGCAATTCGTTGGCTTTTTATCACGACATAGTTGTTGAATTGCCCGATTATTTAAGGTCAATAACTACTGAAGTATATGAGTCAGCATTCTTTAAAGGATTAGCACTCGGATAGCCAGGAGTGCTGCCGGAGTGTCCACCCCAGCCGGAATAAGAGTCCCCAGTGAAATCGGCAAATGCAGAATGGAATGCTTCGTGTAGTACACAACCTGCCTGATAAATGGGATCTGCTCCAGGCGTTAAACTGGCATTGCGGCACATTACGTACGCGTGACCTCCTGCACTAGGTGTGTAGCCGCACGGAGCCTTGGCGCAAGTTGAATCTTCAGTGCCGGCGCACGAAACGGGAACTGTCGTCATTTCAGTGTTGGCTGTTGTGATTTTCGTGATAATTGAAGGTATATTCGCCGCAACACCATCCGTAGCTCCAAAATTTCTTTGTAAGATCGCTGACACGGCTGCGGGCACTGGAGTAGTTCGCAATTTGCCAAGTGCAGTCGTTACCCACCCAGCAGCAGTCTGTTTTGCAGTTGTAATGGTTTGGGTTTCAGTGACAGAGCAAGGCCCCCCTCCTCCCTTGTTGCACCTGCGAAGACCTAGCCCAGATCTCAACCTCGGCATGGCGGTCTTACCGGTTCGCGCCAGCCTCTCCTCGGCCCCACCCCAGATTGAAGCCACCGCGTTGACTGCAGACACATCCGCATCTGTTTCGAGTTCGTTGTACTCGGGTGATTTCACTGACATCCGATTGAGAGAAGGCCCTGTTTGCTGCATGACATGCGCCAGTTCGTGTGCAATCAGCGCATCCCCGATCAGCGTGCCCGGCCGATATTCTCCCGCGCCGAACGCCACATCGCTCCCGATCGTGAAGGCGCGCGCGTTGAGCCGCGCGGAAAGTCCCGCCGCGCTGGAATCGGTGTGCACGCGGACATGAGAGAAATCGCCTCCGAACGCCGTTTCCATGCGCGACTTGACGCCGCCCTCCAGTGGATGCCCCGAGCGAAGCTGCGCTTGAATCTCTTGCGGATCGCCCGCGTCCCGCACGCCACCATCGCGTTGCTTGGCAAAAACGCCGCCGATCAGGGAAGCCGCTTTCTTGACTCCACGGGCAACGGCCGAGACCGCGCCGCCGATGGCCCCGCCGATTCCGGAAAGCACCCGCTCCACTCCCGCAAGAATATTGGCTCCCAGCAACTGCCCTTTTAGTTCGTCCGGCACCTCGGTGATTTCGCCCGTTCTGGCCCAGCGCGCCACACCGCGGCGCACCCGTGCCGCAACAAACGGGATGTAATCTTCGGCTTTCGTGACACCCGCGCTATCCGGCGCGTATTTCCGAATTCCGCGTTCAACAAACTGGCTGCCTTTCGTGCGCAGATGACCGATCCAACGCTCGATGTAGGGACAGCCTTGCGCGGAGCGCCCAACCGATGACAGCACTTCATCCGCGGTTGCGCACACGGACGCCTGCAGCCTGTCCAGGAATTCGCCTTTCTTCATCCGGCCCGGCTTCAGATCGAGCGCATCGTCTTCCACTAAGAAGGCGGGAGCGGCAGCGTTAGGGCCGGGCGCGGGATCGGCCGCCTCGGCCCGCTGCAATCGCGGGGCAAGAAGCGCTGGCCGCAGATTGGTTGGAGAAATGCTCGACTCCTTCTCCTGGCCCGTTTCGTTCCCGCCCACGATGCGGTCTGCAACCTGCTCTGCCTCACGTTCGTAGCGATCTTGCGATGGGCCGATCTCTAGGCCGTACTGCGGGGAGGGGACGCTGTCATGTTGTTGCTGGACGACGTGGGTAAGTTCGTGCGCCAGCAGTCGCCTTCCGCTGCTGTTTGCCGGCGAATAGCGCCCCGCGCCGAACACGACATGGTTTCCAACCGTATACGCCAACGAACCGACGGCTCGCGCCGATTCGGCGGCTTGCTCGTCGGTGTGCACGCGCACGTGGCTGAAGTCGTGCTCGAATTTTGAGGCGAAATAGGACTGCGCATCTTTTTCCAGGGGCTGGCCGGGTGATCGCAGCGCGTCATGCACAATCGGCGGAGCGATGGCCGGAGCGGCCGAACCGTTGGCACGGCGCTGTACGGGCATCTTCTTTTTCTTCTTGCAGCCTTCGCACTGGCCGCCGCCGGTGTGCTGGCCACAATCGCAGGTCCGCTGCAGCATTGGCCGTTGTTGCGGCGTGAGCACCGCAACTGGAGCTGCAACGGCCGGCGTTACGGTGCGCGTGCTCACTTTCCGGCTCCGATCCCGCTGTATACCGCGCCCGCGATTTGAGTCCCCAATCTCAGCGGACCTGCACCGTGGCCGAGTTCGATGGCGCCGCCCCGCACGCTTGGCAACGCGCCGCCCGAGCGAAGTTCCTGTGACAGACCACCGTGCTGCAACCGTCCGGCGAGTTCTTGCTCCACAGCTGCACGCAGGACGCGAGGCTGGTCGACTGACACTCCCTCCAGAACCAAGCGCTCGATGTGTAAGTGAATCTTCACGCGACGGCTCCTGTCGGCTCTTGCCAGCGAAAATCGGCCTCGTTGATGGGCCGTTCGATCTTGCGGAACTCGGCGCGCGCCGCGTCCAGCACCAGCGTCATGGTTACGGGCGATCCGGCACGCGCCGCCAGGAATGCCGCATTGATCGCAATATTGTGGATGTGTCCGCCGGTGACGTTGAGACGCGCCAGGCGGTCGTAATCGAGCGCGCTCTTGGGCATATCGGGAGGAAACACTCTCTGCCAGATCGCCTTTCGCTCGGCGGGTCCTGGAAAGGGAAAGCGCACAATGAAGCGCAAGCGCCGCAGAAAAGCGGTGTCCAGCGCGCTCTTCATATTGGTCGCCAGAATTGCGAGGCCGCGATACTGCTCCATCCTTTGCAGGAGGTAATTGATTTCGATGTTGGCATAGCGGTCGTGGCTGTCTTTGACTTCGCTGCGCTTGCCAAAGAGAGCGTCGGCTTCGTCGAAGAAGAGAATCGCGCCGCCGTTCTCCGCGGCGTCGAACATGCGCCGCAGATTCTTCTCTGTTTCTCCGATGTATTTACTGATCACTGCCGACAGATCGATGCGGTACAGGTTGAGGTGCAGATCGTTGGCGATGACTTCGGCGGCCATAGTTTTTCCGGTGCCGCTGTCGCCGGAAAACAGAGCGCTGATGCCGAGGCCCCGGCTCATCTTTTCTCCGAAGCCCCACTTTTCATAGACCGTGGTGCGTTGTGCGACCTGTTCGGCGATGTGGCGCAGCAAAGCCGATTCGGCATCTGGCAAGACGATGTCGTTCCAGGTTGCTTGGGGAGTGATTCGCTCGGCGAGGACGTCGAGTTGGGGACGCGTACTTGCCAGGCATGCCTCCCAGAGGCGGTCAGGGAGTGGTGGTTGATCCGCCGGCTCGGAAAGCGCATCCCGCGCCAGTTGTCGAATGGCAGAAAAGCTGAGGTTGAATTGCGCTGCCAGTTGTCCTGGGCTTTCTCCCGCAGCCAGTCCCAGCGCCGATTGCCACGCGGCTGCCTGCTCGGCAGCACTTGGCTTTGTGATGTCCCGTGAAACCGTCAGCTTATGGAGCCCCGGCCAGGACTCGCGCGCATCAAGAAAAACCGCTCCCTCCACGCGCTCGAGGAGGCGCGTGACCGGAGACGATGGCCCGGACGCCGCCGGGTCCCCGCTGGAGCCGAGCGTGTCCAGGTACAAAGCCAGCGGCAGCAGCAGGCTCTCGCGCTGCCAGAGCCTCGCCAAGGTTTCAATATCCGCTGCCTGGGTGGGCAAAAGTATGGCCGGCAGACGGTATAACTGTACGCCGATGGCAGTCGCGACTTCTCCGGCAACAAGCTGTTTGCTGGCCGCATCGGCGCCGAGCAACTGCACGATGGGCAGACTGCGGTTTGCATCATCCACCAGCTTAAGGCGTCGAATAATCGCTTCTACTGCGTCACGATGTGACGGCGGAAGATCAGGACCGACCGTTTGTTGGTCGATTGGAGTCAACATGGGCAGCAGGCGGTCATCAAGATAATTCAGACCCTTGATGTAGTTGACGATTCGTTCGTCGGCGCGCAATGCGCTGGTGGTAAGCGGCTGACCGCCTGGCTGTGAGATTTCGATCAGCCGCCAGAAGCGCAGCGTCCGCTCCGGCGAAAGCGCTTCCCAGGAAGCTCCTTCGAACAATGAGAACGCCAAAGCAAAGGTTGGAAAGGCCCGCCCCGGATCTTGTTGGCAGCGGGCGCACAAGCCGGCGACGCCGGTGTCGAGTTCCATGCCCAGGCAAAGAATCAGCACCTGCTGTTCGAACTGGGTGAGCCCGAGGCGCTGCGTCATAATCACGAGAGCGGGAGGAGGGTTCATCTCATTTGCCGCCGCTTCCATGGCTGCAGCCGCTTGCGCTACCCGTTGATCGATGTGGGTTCCGGCTCCGGGGAGCAGCAGGCTGGAAGTTCTTGGCGGGAGCTCGGGCGGGGCGCCCAGAAAATGCCGCCACACCGACCTGCGTCCTTCCGCAACCGGCAGGGGTGGCAACGCAAGGCTGGTCTGGTTCTCCGGTTGCTGGGCGGCAAACTGCTCGAGGCAGGCGCGTAGCCAGGCCATAGCAGCCGAGAGATACTGCGCATTGCCCTTTTGCCAAGCCATCCCGTTGTTGATCTCGCCGTTGTTCATGTCACGGTTACCTGCTGAGTTGGGTCGAACACCGGCGGCTTCACGGCCCGATTTATCAGCAGGCTGTCGACGCCATCGATGCGCAGTCGCACAAAATAACTGCCTGCGGTCAGATTCTGCGCAGGGAAGGCCAGCGTCGGGGTCTGCGCTGGGTGCGGCTGTGCCGGAATGTCCTGATCACCCAGAAGAAACGCGGCATCCTGTTCCATCCATACTTCCGGACTGCACGTGACCGTGTAGGTGATGTTTGGCCCGGCGGCGTTGGCGGGAGCAATCGTGATCTGCGGAGCCAGGGCAAATGAAAGCTGATTCGTACTCCGTTGATAAGTTTCCCCGGGCCGCTGCACCAGCAGGCTGACCGTGTAGAATCCCGCGGGCCAGATCGTTGGCGAGTTTGGAATCGTCACGGTGACCTGCGTCGCCGTTCCGCCAGGCGCACTAATTTTGACGGGCGCACTCCACAGAGGGTGATTGAACACCACCACAGGCGGAATCGTTCCGTTAAGGTTGTTTCCGGTGAGCACCAGGGGGTCTCCCAGGCGCGCACAGGTCTGCGAATTCGGAAACTGAATCTCGCCGAGCGTTGGAAGAGGCGGAACCAAACTTGCCTGCGACAAAACTTTCCGTTTCAGCACCGGCAGCGGCGTTTTCTTCGGCTGCGTGCTGTCGATCAGCATCACGGAAACCTCATATCCCACCGAGAGCCGATACTGCGTGACCAGCCCGCTCCACAGCTTGGAAATTTCTTCGAGCGACAGCGGCTGCAACGTAATCCGAACGCGCTCGATCTGCTTATCCAGGTCGCTGGCAGGAAAAGACGCAGACGTAGCGGCACGAATCTCGTCAGGGCCGAGCAACGCGTGGTCGTATAAAATGCTCATGGCTTTGCCCAGCAGGTGATGTCCGTACGGGAGGGTGGTGTCGTTATCCTTACCGAATGCCGTGATCAAGTAGTGCAGGGTCAAAGCCAGGGGAGGATTGCCGGTTTCGCCGGGCTTCACCTGGCTGGGATCGTTCATGTTGCGCCAGGCCGCATTGGGAAGAATCTGGTAGAGAAAGAGATTCAACTGGTTCGCGCTAGCGTTACCGCGGGCTTTGTCGGGTGGCAGGATCGTGACCGTGGTATCGGTCAGATCGATGTCGACGGGATCACTGACGATTTGGTTCTGCAGAATCGCCTGCAGCGTAAGGGTGGTAGCGGCGATAGCAAGGGGGTTGCTCACCGGTCACCTCCCTGGGCGCGCCGGTGCAGGTATTCCTCCAGGCTCATCACCGGGGAAGCGGCTCGCGGCCGGCCCACATTCTTGCTTTCCGACGTCGCGCGCACCTCGATTCTTCCTATGGTGACGTGGATACTGGGCTCGGGGTCCGCCGCCGGCGCGAACAGGGCACTTCGAGCTTTTTCTCTCGTTGGTCGGTTGGACCCGGCGTTCATGGCCGACGCTGCATTCTTCATCTGAGTTGCCAGGTTCGTCACGTCCTGGGATGGAAGCACAAGCCCGCGAGCATTACTTTTACTTTTAAAGGATTCGTTGCGGACGGGAGAAGCGTCCGGCGCGCTGGCCGCCACACGCGTGGGCGCGCCGTCTTCTAAATCCAAGCGAAGGAAAGACGCGGGCTTAGATACATGCGAGTTCTCCGATTGAGGAAGCAACGTTCCTGGCGGGTGCTCTCTCGCCGCGACCACGGTGTCTCCCTGTTCTCTGGTCTCGCCGGCAAAAATAGAAATTCCGCTCGACACGTCTCCTTCCAAATCTGAGCGCGACGAGGAGGAAGCAGGAGTTACGATTGCGTTCTTCGCTGGGAAAGAAGCCGGCGTTCCGCGCGGAGTCATCTTCGAGGCGTCCACGGTGTCTTTCTCCCGCCCAGCGACAGCCCCAACGCTCAGTTCCACCTCCGGTGCTTCCCGGAGCATAGTCTTGCCCGTGTGGACGGGCTCAAAAAGCGAAGCCAGCCGCGGCCGGATCGCGGTTTCGGCGCTGAAGCTTCTTGCCGTCAGCCGGGTGAGAAAGTCAGTCATACTTGGGCCATGGCCATATAAATTTGCCGGCGCACTGGACTCAGCGCCAGAATGTCGCTCTCCCGCCAGCCGTATGCCCGAGCCAAAACGTCAACTTCGCGAAGGACCCGTCGTGCCCAGGCATCAATTTCAGTGCAGAAGAATGAAACGATGTCAAACACTTCCTTCCAGCGCTGGTGACACTCGGGACAGGTGAGATCGAGGCGCATGTCGATCTGCGGATCGATGGCCGCGATCTGCTCCTCGACGTTCTGCGCCACGTCTTCAGGCAGGTCTTCCGCGGAAACGGACTTTCCCTGGTGGCGCGCCTCGGTCACGCAGCAGGCCAACAGCTTCCGCCGGCAGGCGGCGAGTTCCAGGCCGGCGCAACCCGCAACGTCTTCGGTGTTGGGCGAGCGATAGCGCACTTGGTAGTCGCGTACCATAAGAGAGCTCTCAAGATCGTTAGCCGCACTCATAAGCGGAATCCCGGCCGGATGAGGAAACCGGAGCTCGGCGACCGGCATCGTTAACTCAAGCGCCTGACCACACGATGGGCACCCGGCCATCATCGCGAGTTCCGAACCGAATGCCCACTCGCGCAACTGCAGCAGATTGGCGTCTCGGCGGCCGATGCTGAGCCGCGCCAGTGCACCTGGGGAAGATTCGGGAGACGCTAGCGACAGAATGGCCAGCGCGCGCTCAAAGGGGAGCGCGGCAAAGCCGCGCTCCCATACAGTCAGCAGTTCCGAAACCGACAATGGGCGCATGAGCCATCACCCGACCGCCGGTACCGTGAAGGAGGGTTCCGTCGGCTCCGTAACGCTCTGGTCGCGTTCCCAGCCTTCGTTCTCTAGCTTGATATGCTGGATGGCAACCGCGTTGGCGTTGGCATCGAAATCGGGTATGGCCTGGTACTCGGAAACCCAGCAGCGATACACCAGGTAGGCGATGGCGAGCTGGCCGGCTTCGTTGTAAACCTCAATCGTGATGTCCTTGCGGAAATCCTTGAGTGAAACTTCCGCGCCCAGCCCCGCCTTGACCTGCCACACTTTGTTGGCCCACTGTTCGAATGCCACATCGTGAGTCACGCCGCGCTCCAGCGTGATTGCCTCGAATTCGCTGCGGCCCGGAGACTTGCGGCTGGTCGAGGGATCGCCGCCCTCGCGGTGCTTTACCACTTCCGTGGTGCGCTTGAGCATTCCGCACTTGCTGACGCCGGCCACGTACTTGCCGTCCCACTTCAGCCGGAATTTGAAATTCTTGTACGGATCAAAACGTTGCGCGTTGACAGTAAACTGCGCCATGAAAATCCCTCCTTAGGTCGCGATCTGTCCCGCCATCTGCTGGATCTGGATAACCACAAACTCTGCCGGTTGCAATGGGGCAAAGCCGACAAGAATGTTGACAATGCCGAGGTCGATGTCATTCTGCGTTGTCGTTTCGTCATCGCACTTTACAAAGTATGCATCGGCCGGCGTCTGCCCTTGAAAAGCGCCCTGCTGGAACAGGGTATGCATAAAAGAGCCGGCGTTCAGTCGAAGCTCGGCCCACAACGGATTATCGTTGGGTTCGAAGACTGCCCACTTCAGAGCGCGATACAGGCTCTCCTCAATGAACAAAGCGGTTCGCCGGACGGGGATGTACTTCCATTGCGAGCCCAGTTCATCGTTGCCTTGCATGGTGCGGGCGCCCCAAATCACGATTCCATAAACGCTGAAGTTGCGAATGCAATTCACTCCCAGAGGGTTCAACAGGCCGTTCTGGCTGTCGTTGAGCGGCACCGCTACCCCGGATGATCCAGCCAGCGTAGCCTCGGTTCCAGCCGGAGCTTTCCAGACTCCGCGGGTTCCGTCCGTCCGCGCATAAATGCCAGCCACGAATCCGCACGGCGGATAATAGCTGGGGCGGTTCTGATTCAGCGGGTCGGGCGCTTGGATCCAGGGATAGTAATAAGCGGAATTCATACCGGTGGTAGGAGGCCCGGTCACGTTGGTCGGGTTGGTGAGGCCGGGATCGGCGTCTGCAATTAGAAAAGCCCGACGGCCCTCACAATACAACTCCAAAGTGCTGATGGTTGCAGTCACGATCTCGCCCGGGATGCACAGCAGGTTGAACAAATCGATCTGGTCAAGGACAGCGGTGGCAGCTGTCAAGACAGTCTCGAAGTTAGTTCCAGCCGCGCTGTTGGTGCTGGGCAGCAATACTGTGCCATCGTCGTTGGGCGTGCCCGTCAGTTTGGGCGAAGGCAAAGTAGTATCGGGTGGCGGCGCCGTCGTACCGCTGGCCACGGCCACGGTCACGAAGCTTGACTGCTTGTTGATCACATCCGCCACATAACGCCCTTGCGGGTCGGGAGTGGTGATCGAGAGGTTCTCGTAAGACTCCACCACGACCTCCGACGCAGCGCCTGGGGGGGCATAGACCACCTGTACGCGAAATCGGTTTGTGCCTCCAGTCTGGTTCTTGATCGCGATTGCGTAGCTTTGAGCCCAGACACCGGGGTTGGTGGCATTGGCTACCAGCCCGTCCGGACCTACAGTTCCCGCGGTAAACGTCAGGCCGCCGAGCGTCAAGGTGGCGGAAGCGGCGGGTGTGAGTGTCGCGCTGGCGGCTCCGGTGTATGCCAGCCGCACGATGTAGGCCTGCTGCCCACCATTGATAAAGAACTGCGACACGGCATAGGCGAGATACGGACTACGCGCATCAAAGCCGCCATAGATCCGTTGAAAGTCCGCCCAACTCAGGCACAATCCCGCGTACTTAATGGGGCCCTGGTCGGCCCAGCCGATGAATGCGGCGATCGAAGTTGCAACGCCAGTAATAGTGTGTACGCCGCTAGGAATTTCTTCCACATAAACGCCGGGGTAGGAAGTTGCAACGGGCATCGCGGATCCTCCCAGGTAAGACCGTCTTTCGATCTCACCGTCTTCTAGACTTGTTCTTGTCGGACATATATAAGAATCTTTAGGGAAGCTGCTTTGGTCGCTTATTCAACCTCAAGACTGAATCTGAATGCTAGGAATTTCTTGCGGTCGCTCCGGTAGTTTCTTGCATCATCGCTGGCGTAACTGTTCTGCTGGAAACAACGGCAACTGGCTCGGTTCATTGTCGATGCGATAGCGGGAAGGGGCAACGCCGAGTTGCCGGCGGAACATGCGTGCAAAGTAGGAGAGATCGTTGAATCCGACCTCAAAGGCCGCTTCGGTGACCGAAACGGTCGAATGCGTCATCAATTCCGCCGCCCGGTGAATGCGGACGCGCAGGACAAAGTCGCGGAATGTAAATCCATGCTCCTTCTTGAAGTTCCGGCTGAACTGGAACGGACTCAGATCGCAAAGCTTCGCCGCCGTGGCCAGTCGCAGTTTCTCAGGATAATTCGCGGCCACGTATGAAACGGCTGGCGCCAGAGTCCCGACCACGTTAGGTTTGCCAGGCAGAACCGGGATCACGATACCGGCTACTGGCATGGCCAAGCGTTCCGGCGGGGGTACGGCTTGATCAATATTTTTCAGGCAATTGCACAGGTGCCTGACGGACACAGGTTTGACGAGAAAGTCCCAGACACACCGCCGAAACGCCCAGTTCGCCATGGTTTTGGCGTGCCGCTCAGTCAACATTACGATGGGCAGCGAAGAGTGGTGATTTTTCACTTCGGCCAAAGCCGCCAGGCCGCGAGCGTCGGGAACGTCGTATTCGAAACAAACCGCCCAAGGACGCCAGTTCTGCACCGCCCGAAGCAGGTCTGGAAGATGACGCAATCGTTGCGCGATGAATGCTTTGGGCAGACTGCTGCAGAGGTCCGGCTCAGAAAGAGTCGTTCGAAGATCCACCCACAGTATTGGCCGCGCAGCCATCGCTCTCGCCCTCTGCCTTGACCGAGTTCCGCTAGTGCCGTTTTAGGGAAGTCTGACGCGCTCGCTTGCTTGGCCCGCTCTCCACGAGGAAGAGAGATACAGATTCAGAGTGAGGCAGAAAACGAAACCTGCGCCCACTGGGATTCCTTATTCTTCCGTACAGGCGCTTGCGCTGCGAAACCTAAGCCGCAGTGCTGGGAGAACCTATGCCCGAAGAAGCGGTTGCCGTCACCACCGTCGGCTTGGGGACATCGGTCGCGCCCGCCCACAGATAGTTGTTCTGGGTGTCCACATACCAATATGCGCTGCCATTCACCCGCTCACCAACAGTGACGCCTGAGACTGCGACCTCGCTGTTCGCCAGAAGCACACGGACGACTCGCCCGGAAGTATTTGGGGCGCCCTTGCGCAGGTTCACATTCTTCAAAACTTTCACCGTCGTGATGGGCGCCGGACGCACGACCTCGGAACTCGGTACCCGTTGAGTGAGCACATCGATCTGCAGCCAGTTCCCCGGGCAGGTTTTCGACGCTCGGATCTCGTGATGCCGGACCAGGTGGAGAGCATCGACTGGAATACGCCAACGGGCCGCGATCTCACCAATCAGTCGGGCGCTGGCCGTGAGTTGAGCTTCCGGCCAAACATCGTCTGGACGGCCCTCGTGCTCGATTCCGATGGTGTAAAAATTCGGGTTGACTCCAGGTTTCATCAGCGGCCAGCTTGGATTCACGACGACGCCGGCGTGGAAGGCTGTATCGTTCTCATCCACATACTGGTGGATCAAACCTGCTTTTGAAATTCCGTAATGCGCCGACTTCTGCGTTCCTTCGCTAAGGAAGACCGACTCGCCTGCGGCATAACTGCCATCCATGATGTGAATGACGATCGCCTCTGGCCGAAATCCGAGTGGGCGTCCCTTGTGGAAATTGGATTCCGGGCACCCGATCCATGTGTGTTCCATGCTGGAGTTCCTAACCGATGGCGGTAAGGTCGCCACGCTCCCCGACAAGCCATGCGGGTGTCACGTTCGTCGTCGAGCCACCGCCTCCAATCGGAGTGCTAACCTGCCCGGTTTCCCTCTGGTCACGCTGGGCGGAATCCTTTTGCGCGATGCTCGATCGCAATTGCAACAGATCCTTGAGCACGCTATACCAGAACGGTGCACCCAGACTGACTAGCAAAATCGACAGCAGCATCCCTGGAATTTTGCGGGTTTCTTTCAATTGGGCAACCCAGCCTGCTGCGGTCGGTAAGGTAACCAGGCCAGCCTGGCTAAGCAGGTCGTAATAAGGCCGCGGATCGGTTTGTGCACTGCTGTCCCCGGCGAGTTTTTTAGCCCATCCATCGGCCACGGTATTACGAAACTGATCGTCGATGGAAAGACGATCCATCACCGCGATGATATCCAGTTGTACCGTCAACACAACGACTGCGGCAATTCCGATGGTTACCCAGTGGGTGTACTTCGTAAATCGCTGGCTGACGCGGTCGATGGTCTGGTCATACCAGGAATTGATCTTGGCTACAAAATCGCTGCCCGCCCCATGCACGATGGCCAGCGACTGGCGCACATAATTCGCCAGCTGAGGATCGGAAGCCTCAAGTTGCAACTCCAATGCCTGGATGTTCCTGAGCGCGTTTGAGGGATCGGCGATTCCGTTCTTCTGGATCACGGCCAGAAGCGCGCTCTTCGATTCTTCGCCGAGGGTGGACATCCCCTCCCCGCTCGCAAAATCGAGCAGTAGCTTGATGAACTCCTCGCGTTTAACAACCGTGCCCAGATTTCCCTTCCCATCCGCGATCATGGGATGCCGCAGGACGTGATCCGCAATATCCGCGGCAATCTGCCGGGTAGGAATTCCCAATTGCTGCAACAGGTTGGCGAGGCCGGCTTTCAGATGCCGCCCTCTCCTTTGAAAAAAGGTGGTGAGCGCTTGCGTGATCACGGTCACCGCCATACTGAACAGGAGGATAACCGTAGTCGCGCCGATAAGAATGTCAAGCGTCTTAAGCATGGACTGCCTCCAAGCAGGATGGAAAGAAATCCAGTGTGGTCACATCAAGGCAGGTTCCCCGACCACGAGCACGCTGTTTGCGCGCTCGGGCTCACGGCCCGTCGCTTGTTATTGAATAGCTGTTCGAGCTCTAAGTTGGAAGCCTGCCCATCCTAATCCGCCAAATCTACGCTGCCCCGAAAGTCACCGCAGTCTTCTCATCGTAAGCATAGTGTTGAAAGAAGGGTCAGCGTTTCACGGTATCAAACAAAAGGCCCGTAGAAAAAATGGGGCGACCGATGTGGTCAATTGCAGGTGGTCGATAATCTCGCGTTCCATGCGCAGCATCGTGGCGGTCGTGGACTGCTAGCCCACCCCGACCTGCTCGACGGCAATGAACTCGCCCGCTTGCACTCTTCGCTCGAACTCCTGCCGGAGTTGGGCAATCGTGGTCTGCTCCATGCCACGGTTGAGCGCCGCTTCCAAGATGCTGCGCCGGTCCTCGACCCTCATTGGGTCCCGGCTAGCGACTACTCGAAAGAGGTGATAATTCTTTCCCTCGTGGCCGCCCTCATCGCGAGGTATCCTTTCCCCGTCGCCGCTGCTCGCTCTCTTTTATGATCTCGCTCAAATCCATAACCGGCCGTATCTCAACCGGTCCAAGTCCATATTTGAAGCCTGGTTGCTGTGAGACAAGCTGAACCGCATGATTGAGGTCTCGCGCCTCAAGGATTTGAATGCCGCCAAGCTGTTCCTTGGTTTCCGCATAGGGGCCGTCGGTGGTCGCAACTTTGCCGTTTTTCCAGGACAGGGTCAACGCGGTCTCGGGAGGCTGAAGAGGTACTTCGGCGACAAGATGTCCGTTGGCGCGCAGATGGTCGTTGTACTCAAAGCATTCGTCAAACGTTACGTGTCGCTCGTCCTCGGTCATCCCTTCGAATTTTCCGGGCTCGAGGTATCCCAAACAAATGTATTTCTTCATTGTCTTCTCCTCGCGGTGGGAACCAGTCCCCGGGTTGCCCGTGGACTCCGTGGCTGTGGCGCTCTCCTTCGCTTTCTTGATCTCGGCCGCGTGGCTCCTCATCACTGGCATTCACGAGAGTCAGGTTTGAACAACTGTCGGCGAAAAGCCCTACTTCTCGCAAGAGAACGCGAGAAATGGAGCACCCGGCCTTAATTGGAACCAGCAGCACGGCGTCCGCAGGTTTTTCTGTTACTGTTTCAAGTAACGAAGCGCAACGCATCCTGATTTAAAAGTCTTTGACTCAGCAAGTTTTAATTGTAGTTTCTTTTGCAGGTTGACACCGTCAAACAACCGTCTCCCTTCGCCAGCAATGATTGGCGTAACGACAAAACGATATTCATCAATCAGGCCAAGCTCCATCAGTTGTGAAGGAACATCTACACCGCCGACCAGAATATTTTTGCCTGGTTCTTGTTTCAATTTAAGTATTTCGTCGTGAAGGTTCGTACGAACGATTCTCGTATTTCCATCTTCCGCGCTGTCTAGCGATCGTGAAAAAACAATCTTCTTCTTGGAGATAAAGGTTTGAGCAAATTCGATATCCGTTTTTGTCTCGGACTGGCTTTTTGCGATGTCAGGCCAATAAGGAACCATCAATTGATAGGTTTTACGCCCAAAGACGAGCAGGCCAACATCTCGCAAGAGGTGCGTAAAATATTCATGTGTATCTTCGTCGGGATTGAATTTGGTGTGGTCGCAGCAGCCATCCAGGGTAAGGTTGATTGCGTAGATTACATTTCTCATCGGATTGTCCTCTCTCATGTTCAGCGGGGCTCGGTTGCGATTCCGAAGTCGCGACGAGTGAGTTGATTGCTCATTTGAGTAGAAGGCGAGTCGCGTTGCATCGCTTTGCCCTCGATCGTTTCGCCTCCGAGGGACAGGTCGTAGTTGTTGGGGTGGTGAATCGCAACCAAATACGGCGCCATAAGTTCTCCTTTCATCCGAAGTCGCGGCGGGTGAGTCTATTCCGTTGCTCCCTTCGGGTCCGGGAAGAAAAGAAGCTCGCGCACCTCGCCCACCGCATCGCAGGAGATGGCCCCCTTGCGCGCCCACGCGAGTGCCTCGTCCAGATTGGCGGCTTCCAGTATCCAAAAACCGCCCATGTGCTCCTTGGTCTCGGTGTACGGCCCGTCGGTGACGAGCACTGTACCATCAGGTTGCTTCCGCACCGTCTTTGCGTTGCTGGCCGGGGAAATTCCGCAGGCGAACTTCCTTATGCCAGCAGCAATCATTTCGCGGTTGAGCGCGTGGATCTCTTCGATCATCGCTTGGGTTACGGTGGACGGGTCGAAGTCGTCGGGGAGGTAGTTAGCAACCAGATATTGAGGCATGACTTTTTCTCCTGTAACGATTTTTAGTCTTTAGTCTTCGGGCGGGCCGGTTGCCCTGCCTTCACCATATAGTCGAACGGCCGGACCGAATTCGACAGATCGTCCAAGGAATCTTTCTTCTTCTGCGTGGGTGGCCCACATCTCCATTCACGATCTATCCCTTAAATAGGCCGGGTGCCCCATTTCTCGCGAGAAATGGGGCACCCTGCACCTGCGCCCGCCCTGCGCGTCAGCCACGTTTTCCATGCAATCGAAGGCCTTATTCCGTCGACGAGACCGGCGGAGTTCCACTATCGATGAAGGTGTAGAACACGGCAACACGGCCGTCGCGTTCCTCCAGAACGTCCGTACCGGTATAGCGGAACGGTTGGTCAGGAAGTCCGCTCCCCCAACGGCACATCCCGACATTGTGCATCGTGCGAATATCGCCAACCACCTTGTAGCGGTACTCCGGGATGCGCTTACGAATTTCCGACGCTGCCTCATTGATCGCCGCAATGCCGACCAGGCGGCCACCCGGATGTATCCATACGCAATCTTCCTTATAAGCGTTGCGCATCATGGCTTCGCGCTTCACTGGATCAAGCTCGATGAAGATCTCATCGAAGTTGTGGTGCATCAGTTCTGCAGCTGTCATCTTCTCCCCCTGGTTTTCTCTTTGCCAATGTAACGATCTTTCCTTTGACCTTGCCGGCCATTCTTCCTCTTGGCATTTCTCTCAAAATACTTAGAAGGAACAGAGAATGGCTTGTACGAAACGGCTATCATAGTATGAAAACGCTATGGGCGAGAGCCGCAAAAGGAGGACGACAGATGCAGGTTTCTGCCGCCGATCTCCGCGAGCACAAGTGTGAGAGTGTCTTACGGACCCGGCAAATCGAGCCAGGCACGGCCTGGGTGGTTGAGTGCTGCAGGTGGCGAACCGCTATGCCGGCGAAGGTTCGAAGTCTGCTGTGCGCCGCCTTCATACCGTGCGGAACACGAAACTCAAATGTGTCCGATCCCTCAGACGGGACGTACGCCGCTTTTCGCTAGCGATGCGCCTCCGGACATTTTTTTATTTCAGCTTCCGAATCCGCTCTTGCAGGAATTGCTGCTCTGGTTCCTGTTGGGTCAGCGCTAGCGCCTTCTCATAAGACGCCCTAGCCTCAACTGTCCTGCCGAGCCTGCGGTACATATCTGCACGGGCAGAATGCGCCAGGTAGTAATTCGCCAATTCGCCATGTTCCAACACCGCGTCGATATGCGCCAGACCGGCCTCTGGACCTTCGCACTCTGCAATGGCCACGGCACGATTTAGCTGTATAACTGGCGAAGGCTGAATTCGTAACAATCTATCGTATAGCGCAACAATCTGCCGCCAGTCGGTCGCAGCCACCGATTCCGCCTCGGCATGCACGGCCGCAATCGCAGCCTGCAGTGTGTAAGCGCCGAAGCGGTGGGAGTTCAGGGCCTTCTCAAGTAATGCCACCCCCTCCGCGATTTGTTCGCGGTTCCAGAGCGCGCGATCTTGATTTTGCAGCAAAATCAGCTCTCCGGCCGGAGAGGTTCTCGCGGCGCGGCGGGATTCCTGCAGCAACATCAGGGAAAGCAGCCCCACTACTTCGGGCTCTGGCTGGAGTTCGACCAGCAAGCGGCCCAGTCGAATCGCCTCGCCGGTTAGCTCGGCCCGTGTTACGTCCGCTCCGGCCGCAGCCGAATAACCCTCGTTAAAGACGAGATAGATGACATGAAGCACCGCGCCCAGCCGCTCCGGCAATTCCTGGGGCGTCGGCACCTCGTAGGGAATGGGTGTGTCTCGAATCTTTGCCTTGGCGCGCACAATGCGCTGCGCCAGGGTACGCGGAGTGGTGAGGAACGCCTTTGCTATCTCCTCGGTGGTCAGCCCGCACACCTCACGCAAGGTGAGCGCAACGCGCGCTTCCGGCGGCAGAGACGGATGGCAGCAGGTAAAAATCAGGCGCAGCCGATCGTCTTCAAGGCTGTCGTCTTTAAGGCGAGCATCCTCAAGGCTGTTTTCTTCATTGGACCTGTCCGCCGAACTCCATTGCGCTTCGAGATAGCGCGCGAGCTCGTCTTGCGACGCATCAAATCTTGCCCGTCGACGCAGAGTGTCAATGGCTTTGAATCGGGCCGTCGAAATCAGCCATGGTCGCGGATTGCCGGGTACTCCACTCCTCGGCCACAGGCTCAGCGCAGCCGCAAAGGCTTCGTGCATCGCCTCCTCGGCAAGATCAAAATCACCGAGCAAGCGGATCAGAGTTGCCAGGATTCGTCCCGAATCCACGCGATAGAGGGAGTCGAGCAATTCGCGTATCTGGTCACTTGTCTGCTCGGGGGAACGCTCGGACATGACACGCTCGGACATGACACGCTCGGACATGACGACGACCTTAGCAAACCAGCTACCCCGAATCAATTTGGGAAACGGCAGATCATGCCGGCAGATCGAGGCAGTGCCCAGGCCGTGACTTTCAAATCTGGAAAACCCAACGCTTCCTCGGTTGACTCAAAATCGCCAATGTACTCGTTTGAGCTTCGTACAAGCTCAACGTCGCGTTGCTCTCGAGTCACGAGCAATCCGGAAGTTGAACCACAAAAGCGAGACGGTCAAAATTAGGCTTCGGGTCTCTTCAGCTCTTGCGAGCCTTGATGTCGTGCTGGCGGAATGGTCCTGTGGTTGCTTGAAGCATGTGCGTGATTTCCGTCGCCTCAGGTGCACTTCCCGCAAGTTGAAAACGACCATCGGGCAAGAGATTGTATCGGCGACCTCGCCAATCGATCGTACTGCCGAAAAATCCTGAGATCCATACCAAGAGGCTCATCAGGTCTTGTACAGGAATAAGCCACCATCTCCGGCTGGTGAGCGGATCGTGTAAAACCAACTTCGCCGTACTCCACGCGGCCAGCGCCCGGAAGAGCGCAGTGACCGCTAGAAGCGGCCACAGACTCGGGACCACCAGCCAAAGCAGCAGCGCGAGTGGAAGGGGATTGGTGAAGATTTGCCCCCAGTAGCCGGTAGGGCGCGAACGCCTTGTGCTTCGGGCCCAGCGCAGGCGGTGCTGCAAATTCTCTTTTAGGGTTTGGCTGCCGATGCGGTGCTCAATCACGCAAGAAGAGAGGACAACCCGATATCCGAGTTGAGGTGCACGGTTTCCGATCTCAAAATCTTCGGCAAGGTAGTGGCCAAGTTCATCGAAACCACCCATGGCTTCGATTACTTCGCGGCGGGCGGCGAGGGTTGGCCCAAGTGCAAAATCCATCTCTCCTACCAGCCATGCCACTAGCACACCCGCGAGGAACTCCGTGTTCATCCCGAGCGCCTCAAGTCGCGACCAAAATCCGTGTCCAGGCACCGCGCGGTAAGGACAAGTCACGACGCCCACGGCCGAGTCTTGAAACTCGGCAGCGACACGCCGCAGTAGTCCGGGCGGGACGTGCACGTCGCTATCGCTCATGACCAGAATGCTGTGCTGGGCCCCCGCGACGAGACGCGCGAGACTGTGCGCTTTTCTGTTCGGCACGATTGGTTCCCCGGTTTCGACAAGATGGACTCGTGGCCCCCCCGGAAACTCACGACGCACTTTGTCCACAACCGCGACGGCGGGATCGGCGAGCGCGTCGACCGCGAACAGAATTTCGTAGTCCGGATAATCCTGGGTGAAGAAGCTGCGCAAATTCTCTTCGAGGCGATCGTCTTGTCCACAAAGCGGTTTTAGAACGCTGATGGGTGGGAGTGTCGCGGGCGGGGCCGGAGAAATTGCCAGGTATCTGCGCGCCGCAATCCTGGTAAGGACGCAATAAACCCACGAGCCAGCGAGCAGCAAAACAAGGAAGGCCACGAAGACCGGTGTCAGCAATGCCATATCAGTTGCCCGAGGAATTCACTCGCCTGGCTGCAAAACGTCGAACCGTTCATCAGCCGTATCCGGTGAAGTCTACAATCACCAAGCACGGTAGGGGAACCCTCGTTTGCAGATTTTATTCCAGTATAAGGTGATCAAGGTCCGAAAAGGATCTGCTTCTGATATTATGGGCGGTCGATTTCGCGATGAGAGTCACTGCCGGCAGTTTCGTTCTCCTCGTCGTGCTGATCTTATCTGCGGTTTCCTTTAGTCAACTGCCGTCGTCTCGTTGTGATTCAAGTAAAAGCGCCCTTGAAGACTGTACTTCCGTTGCACAGGTCGAGCCTCCGCCGCACCAACTCTTCGCATTTAAATTGGGTTCTCTCGATCGCACTGCAATGCTGGCAGAGAGCTCCGAGGGAACGACGGATAATAAACCAGTTTCCGAGGAAGCTACGAGCACCCCCGTGGTTCCCAAGAGAGAGGGGTTTCAATGGGGGCGAGCTTTAACCGAATCGTTTACTTTCCTGGTCATCGAGCAGGCGTACGTCGTGCACACCGATTTCAGTTGGGTCGTGTCTGAAAACGGGATACCGTTTAATCACTATTGGCGCGATTATATGCAGTCCCTCTCCGCGTGGACGCATTCGGGGTGGAACGATGGCGATCCCAACTGGTTTGGCTATGTGGGGCATCCCATTCAAGGGGCATTGACCGGCTTCATCGAAATCCAGAATGATCCGCAGGGCGAGAAGCTGGAGTTTTCCAAGACCAAGGCCTACTGGTGGAGCCGCTTTAAGGCAGGATTGTGGAATGCCGCTTACAGTACTCAGTGGAATCTCGGACCTTTGAGTGAGGTTACGGTTGAAAAGTACGGCACGAAAACCAGGGCGCCGTGGAATTACGACGGGTCGTACCCTTGTTCGAAACATTGTTTGACGGGTGTGGGCCAAATTGACATCGTGATGACGCCGCTGGCCGGCACGGGCTGGCTGATCGGTGAAGACTTTTTGGACAAGGAATTGGTTCGACGCGTCGAAGACGCCACCACGAATCGTCTGCTGATTGACACCGTCCGTGTTACGCTCAATCCCATTCGCGGAGGAGCCAACGTTCTTCACGGAAAGAGCCTCTGGTATCGTGCCTCTCGCGATGCCCAAGGGATGAGCCTTGTTAGTGACCAGAAAACGGCTGTCTCCGCGAGTGAGACGCCGAAAACGCAAATTCCCGACCATGGCGACGTGTTTTTCGGATACTCCCACACCGGCGCAATTCGCTGCCAAATGGGATTCGCCGACACACCGACGGCCTGCGATCCGCTTTCAGCCAAGGCCGCGAGCCTCAGCGGCTGGAACACATCGGTAGAGAAAAAGTACCTCCGTTATTTTGGACTTGTAGCAGATTTTGGTGGACAGTATGGCGCTGTGAGCCAGCGTAGTTTCTTGTTCGGCCTGCGGGGGGGATCGTCGATTGGAAGGTTCCGGCCGTTTGCCGAGGCGCTGTTCGGAGCCGTACACTTACAGGAAACCGGTCCTGCTCCATCAAAGTCGGACACGTCGTTTGCCGAAGCTCTAGGCTTGGGAATCGATTTCCGACTGATGAGGCTGCTGAGTTGGCGTTTTCAGGCCGATGCAATCAAAACTGAGTTGACCGAGTTTACCCAGCAGAACGTTCGCCTGTCCTCAGGGTTGGCGGTTCGATTCTAGCCGTTCCTGAACCGCCGTGCTTGATCCACATAGCTACGGGCCAAGCCGAGTGGCGCAGGGACGCCTGGACTCGCTAGAATTCCGATCGTTCCGCAATCGGGCCTTTTGGAGCAGTCGATAGCGAGAAAGTAAATATTAACTGCTATCCTGCTCGCATTTTGCGGCGAAACCATATATCCTTGGATGAAATAAAACGGCGTTCATTTTACAGGGAGCACCGGAAACATCGCGTGAGGGGGCGCATGCGAGGGTGTAGAGGTTCGTTATGTCTGATGTGGTGGAGAGCGTACAAGTTTTCATATTGGCCGAGAACCGTCTTTTGCGCGAGGCCCTTACGCGCATTTTGGGTAAGAAAAATGATATCCGGGTAGTTGGGGCCTCCGCCTTCTCGCCTGATGTTGTGGAGCAAATCAGCAGCGCCGCCCCGGATGTCCTGCTGTCTGATTCCGCCGCGGTCGCGTTATCGGATCTTCGCCTGGTCTCAGAGGTACGTGCCGCCATCCCTGGACTCAAAGTGGTTATGATCGGCATGGATGCCGACCGGGAGATTTTTCTACGCGCCGTGCGCGACGGGATTGTCGGTTTCGTGCTCAAGGATGCTTCGGCAATGGAAGTTGCGACTGCGGTTCGTTCCGTGGCAAACAACGAGGCGGTTTGTCCTCCAGGTCTTTGCTTGGCTCTGTTTGAGTCGGTGGCCAGTCGCAACAACGCCGCCAGCTTTGCCATCCGACACAATCTCGGCCTGACGCGACGAGAACAGCAACTCGTTCAAATGATTAGCCATGGGCTCACCAACAAAGAAATAGCTTCACAGTTGAGCCTCTCGGAGCAGACGGTGAAGAACCATATTCATCGGATGTTGCGAAAGCTTGGGGCAACCGACCGGCTCGGAGCGGTGGAGATTTGCCGCATGCCGGGAGCCGTCGCATGACACAATGCCAGAGTTTCTGCCTGGTACTTTTTAGGTACCAATCTCGGCATATGTGCAGGGTTGATTTTCGGCGCTACACGGAACCTTCTTGGTACTATCTGCCTTGAATCTCTGGGCCTAATTTGAGTCTTACTTTTTTGGGGAGAACAGGAGATACTGCCCGGCACGGAGAGGATCGTGCAAAAAATCAGAGTGTTGGTCGCAAACCGGCCGCGCTTGATGAAGGATTTGGTCCTTGCGACGATTGGGGATCAACCCGATATCGAAGTGGTCGGAGAAACCCAGGACGAAGCGGAAATCACTGAACTGGTTGAACGCACGCGTCCTGATTACTTGATCATTGCGTTGGAGAACCCCGAGGTCCGGCCGGGTTTGAGCGGGTTTCTGCTGGGCCGCTATCCGGAAATGAAGATCCTGGCGCTGGCCGCCGAGCGGAACAAAGGTATCTTTTATTGGGCTTTCGTTGACATCCGTTCCATGCATGTCGAATCATCCGAGCAGGGCATCTTAAGTGTTTTGAGAAGCAAGTCGGAGTTAGTCGGAATTTAGACGCGCGGATGCGGATTACGAACAGGACGGGTTCAGAAGGCGAGACGGCCGTAAAACGGATCTGGCTGCTCATCAGGAATTGTCTAGGTCGCGGAGTCGTCAGCCGCTTGCGCTCACATCTCCGCGACTTCGTGCGTTGACAGGGGTTTGGATACGGCGTTGGTTCTACCGATATTTTTGTAAGGCGACGAACTACTACATCGCCGCTGTGGTGGAACAGCGAACCAACGAATTGATGCGGGTTAGCTCACAGATGCCCTGTAAGTGAGGGGGCGAAGCTGTAGCTGAGGGACGATATAGGGGGTTGTCTAATTTGACGCAGAGCCCTGGTCTCGTTGTCGCTGCAGATTCTTTGCAGCCAGACGCTGACGCGGTTGCGCCACTGGAGTCTCACTGGTACGCAGCCCACGTCTGTTCACGTCATGAGAAACAAGTAGCACGGCAATTGGAAGAGCGACGCGTAAGTTGTTTCCTGCCCGTGTATCGAAGTGTTCGCCGATGGAAAGATCGGCGCAAGGAACTGGACCTGGTACTTTTCCCAGGTTATGTCTTTGTCCATCTCGACTTGAAGGATCGTTTACGAGTGCTACAAGTGCCCAGTGTAGTTCGATTTGTGAGCTTCAGGGGTCATCCCGCACCCCTGCCTGACAGTGAGATCGAGGCCCTGAGCAATGGATTAGCTGGCGGCGTCCGCGCGGAACCGCATCCATATTTGAAGGTCGGACGTCGCGTGCGCGTGAAGTACGGCCCCTTGGCGGGGGCCCAAGGCATCTTGGTGCGCAGGAAAGACAAGTTTCGCGTGGTGCTTTCCATCGATTTAATCATGCGTTCGGTGGCAGTTGAAGTAGATGAAGCAGACGTCGAGCCTTGCTGAAAATCGTTTCGAACATTCGCGAATCCGACCCTGCTTGCTTCTCAAGTTCTTTCAATCGGCTCGCTGACAATCAAGAGATTCCGGCTGCTTCCGGCCGCGTAGAGGTGTTATGAGCAGATTATCCCGTATTTTTCTTTGTCGTCCGAAGGTGATTTCGGTATGCATCGGCCTGGCGCTTTGTGCGACCGCGTGGGGTCAACAGCCAGCGGCCTACAGCCGCAGCACGGCTATTGATCAAAAGAATTCTCGCGCGGAACATGAAGCGGAACAAATGGTTTCGCTTTCAGCCGATAGAATTCTCTTCATCCTTCGCGACGAACCGGGATTGCTGCTCCAGATTAAGAAGGCTCTGGTTAGAAAAGCCTTCGAGCAAGGAAGAATACTCGATCCGAATGACCTCACGGACGACGCTTTGTTTACTCTGATTCGACAAGATGACAACATCCGCGTCATCGCGACCCACGAAATCGTCGATCGCGCTTACATCAAGGCAAAACCTACGCGCGAAGAACTGGCGCGCGATTTCCCATGCCGACTGCTAATGCCCAATGACACGGAGACAGGCGCGGCGAAGCAACCGGATCAATCGGCATCAAACACGAACACGAAACGCCCGCCGAGCCAAGAGCAGGAATACTGGCGCAAGCATGAGAACGACTTGGATTGTTATCTGACCCAATATCTTCCCTACGGCGCACTATCTTATCCGTACGGGCAGCCGCAGGCGCAGTACACTCAATCACCTTCGCAGCAGCAATTTCCAGCATCTCAGTATCCGACCCGGCAGCAGTATCCCCAGCAACAAAACCCTCAACAGTACCCCCAGCAACAATACCCGCCAGCGCAGACTCCTCAGCAGGGTCCGTCGACCGATTACCGTCGTCAGCTTGAGTTGACGCAGACGCAGCCTTCCCAAGGCTATTTTGGTATGGACAGCGATCAAAGCGAGATGGCGAGCATCCAACCCGATGAGCTTCCAAGTCTCTTGAGCGCGAGCCAGACAAGTAGTCTTTCATCCCCATCGAAGGGGGTGGGATCTGGCGGTGCCGGCCCTTCGGGTTTGACCATGCCCCCCGACTTGAGTTCGTCATTGGCTTCTTCCCCGGGTTCACCGATCGGTTCCAGGCTGGGTAGCCAGAACGGAACCTCCGCCTTTCCTCGGCAGGCTCGTCTTGAGGATCAGAACCGCTTTCCGCTTCAACAATATTCATTTCCGAAACCGCCGCAGCAGCCGATGCTGCGCCATCAGCCGAACCCCTACGCTGACGTTCCCTCGCTTTACGATCTATACGCCCAATACTCAAAGCGTTCGCCCAAGCTCCAGCGTTTCGGCGAGGATGTTTTTATCAACGGCACGGGAAACCTCGACGAGCTTCCCATGGATTTACCCGCAGGGCCAGACTACGTGGTCGGCCCCGGCGACGGGCTGACCATTACTCTGACGGGAGGAATCTCGCAGCGACTGCAGCGCGTCGTAGATCGCGAAGGCCGCGTTGCTTTGCCTGAGGTCGGAGCCGTAGAAGTGTCGGGGCGCAGTCTAGGTGACGTGCAGCATCTCGTGCAGACGGTTCTACGCGGCCAGTTCCGGGGCGTGGATGCCGATGTCTCGCTTTCTCGCATCCGTACGGTTCGTGTCTACGTCACCGGTGACGTCGAGCGCGCGGGACCATACGACGTCAGTTCGCTTTCGACACCGCTGAACGCGCTCTACATCGCAGGAGGGCCGACATCGGGTGGTTCGCTGCGAATCCTCCGCCATTATCGGGGCAAGCAACTCGTTCAGGAGGTTGACGTTTACGACTTGTTGCTGCACGGCGTTCGCGGGGACGTTCAAAGACTCGAAGCCGGGGACACAATTCAGGTTCCGCCTCTGAAGGGTCAAGTCACGATCGAAGGCATGGTGCGACGGCCAGCCGTCTACGAGTTGAACGGCGAAAAGGGTCTCGCTGAAGTCCTGGAGCTTGCGGGAGGTGTCTTGCCTTCCGGCACGTTGCGTCACGTGGACGTGGAACGAGTGGAAAGCCACGAGGGCCGCACCATGCTTCGTCTAGACATTCCGGAGACCAATAGCGATGCCAGCGTCAATAAGGCACTCGAAGATTTTGTCGTCCAGGACGGAGACAAAATCAAGATTACTCCGATCCTTCCCTACGCCGACAAGACTGTTTATCTGGACGGCCACGTCTCCCGCCCCGGCAAGTTTGCTTATACGGACGGCATGAAAGTTACTGATCTGATCAAGTCGTATAAAGATGTGTTGCCCGAGCCTTCAACCAGTCACGCGGAGATCATCCGCCTCTCGCAGCCCGACTTCGCGCCTGAGGTGCTCACATTCAATCTGGGCGACGCACTCGCGGGCAAAGACCAGGATTTGGTGCTAAAGCCCTTTGATATCGTTCGCGTTTTCGGAAGATTCGACTTCGAAGATCCGCCGGTGATTACAGTCACGGGCGAAGTGAGGGATCCCGGAGACCATTTAACGAACGGAGTCGCCCACTTTCGTGACGCGGTCTACCTCGCCGGCGGGACGACTCGCAATGCTCTGTTGACCGACGCCCAGGTCTTTCGCACCACCCGCGATGGCAAGTTGGAAGTGATCAACGTAAACCTGGCCAAGGCGCTGGAAGGCGACGCAAAGGACAATATTGCTCTCGAGCCAAAGGACCGGGTTTTTATTCACCGCGACCTCAACTTACTTGACCCGCCCACGGTCGCCATCGAAGGAGAAGTAGCCCGTCCAGGAAAATATCCGCTTGGTGACAATATGACCGCAGCGGCGCTGGTTCGCCTCGCGGGCGGCTTCAAACGCGGCGCCTACAAGGACGAAGCGGATCTAACGCGCTACGAAATATCGCAAGGCAGCAAAGTTGTCAGTGACCACGTGACCGTACCGATTGCGAAAGCGATGGCCGATGAACCAGATGCTGACGTGCGCCTCCGCGACGGGGACGTTCTCGCGATTCGGCAGCTTACCGGTTGGAAAGATGTTGGCGCGATGATTACCGTGACGGGCGAGGTTGTTCATCCCGGCACTTACGGTATCCAGGAAGGTGAGCGTCTCAGTTCCATCATTCAGCGTGCGGGCGGCTTCCGAACGGATGCTTATCCGTATGGTTCTGTGTTTGAACGCGAAAAAGTTAAGGAGTTGCAGGAAAAGAATCGCGCCGACCTGATCCAGACTGTACAAACCCAGGCCGCCGATGTGAAGAATATTCCGGAGCAGACTCAGGACGACCAGTTAGCCAAGCAGGCAGTTCTGCAGCAGTATCAAACGACGCTCGAAAGCCTGCAAAACATGCCACCTCAAGGGCGGCTCGTGATCCACATTTCCGGCAATATGCAGCACTGGGCCAACACCTCGGCAGACATTCAGGTGCGTGCTGGCGATACGCTCTACGTTCCGAAGAAACCGAATGTGGTTCTCGTGGACGGCTCTGTCTACAACCCGACGGCGATTACCTATAAGCCGGGCAAGAGTGCAGGGTGGTTTCTGAAGCAAGCGGGTGGCCCGACGAACGTGGCTGACAAGAAGGCCACCTTTGTGATCCGGGCGGACGGTTCGGTGGTTGGCGGCTCTGGCGGGTTGTTCACCGGCGGAGTGGAAAGTGCCTCAATGCAACCGGGAGACATGGTGGTTGTGCCACAAAAAATATACGCGGTCAGTCGCAAGTGGCAGAATACGGTCCAGGTGGCCCAAGTTTTATCAGCTGTAGCAATCGCCGTTGGCGCGGCGCATAGTTTCTAGACTTGAGTCGCCACTTGATGTTCCTTTGGGTCCAGCGTAGAGGCTTACAAATCGCACTGTTGACAATTGCGGTGAGTGCCCAGGCTCGAGCGCAAACTGACGTACCCGTTTCGCCTTCGCCTCCCAACACGACTCAGAAAGCGAGTGCTGAGGATTCCGCGAGTCGGTTCGATCTCCAGCCGGGAGAGGATCCTCAGAATCGTTTAGTTTCACCCTTTCTGAAACACATTGCGGACGATCAAAAGCAATTCTGGACCAGTCCCGCACGCTTTCGTACAAAAGATCTAAAGTGGATTCTTCCGGCGGCTGGCATCACCGCTGCCTTCATCGCAAGCGATAGTTGGTGGTCCAGGCAGGTAAACCCGGCTCACCAGCAAACCAGCCTGACTGTTTCAGATTACGGCACATATTCCCTGATCGGCCTTGGTGGAGCGTCTTTCCTCTTCGGTTCCATGACCCATGACGATCACTTGCAAGAGACTGGCCTTCTGAGTGCTGAGGCTGCGATCAATGCAACTGGCGTGACGTATCTGTTTAAAGAAATTACACAGAGACAACGTCCTCTTCAAGGCAACGGGAATGGCGATTTTTTTACAGGAGGCTCTTCATTTTTCTCGGAGCACTCGGCCATCGCCTGGTCGATCGCAAGCGTCTGGGCGCACGAATATCCCGGCTGGCTCAGCCAAATCGCGGCCTACGGGTTGGCTTCCACAATTACTGTCACTCGCGTGACCGCAAAGCAGCACTTCCCCTCAGACGTAATCGTCGGCAGTGCGCTGGGCTGGTACTTCGGTCGTCAGGTTTATCGCGCCCACCACGATCCAGAAGTGGGCGGTTCCGCGTGGGGCAACTTAATAGAGGAGCACACCAGCGACAAAGTTCGCAACCCAGCGTACATGGCCTCCCCTTACGTTCCGCTGGACAGTTGGATCTATCCCTTGTTAGAACGCCTGATGGGTTTGGGCTATGCGCAATCGAACATGCTGGGGATGCGTCCTTGGACGCGCATGGCCTGCGCACAGATGCTGGAAGACGCCGGACAGAAGTTCGAGAATGATGGCATGGAGGCGGGTGAAGCGGGCAAGATATATCGTACCTTGACCGGCGAGTTTGCCACCGAGATCCTGCGGCTTGACGGGGCCGCCAACGTGGGCGCCCGCGTGGACTCGGTTTACACGCGGGCCACAGGAATTTCTGGCACACCCCTGCGGGACGGATACCACTTCGGGCAAACCATCATTAACGATTACGGAAGACCTTACTGGAGTGGATTCAATAACATCACAGGAGTTAGCGCTGAAGCTGAAATGGGCCCGGTGGCGTTTAATTTTCAGGGGGAATATCAGCACGCACCTGCCATGCCGTCTGAGTCTCCATCAGTGCTTGCAGCGACTGCCGCTGCCGATGGCACTCCGCCTCTGCCCAATGGAATGGCGGAGGTCAATCAGTTTGAGCTTCTGAACAGTACTGTCTCGCTCAACATAAACAATTTACAGTTTACGTTTGGCGAACAGAGTGAATGGCTTGGTCCGGGCGAATCGGGTCCGTTGCTAATGAGCAACAATGCCGCACCTTTCCCGACGTTGAAGATGGATAGTGTCTTGCCCTATCACATACCCGGGTTTTCCCGCATATTCGGACCGGTGCGAACAGAATACTATCTCGGACAGCTATCAGGACAACACTGGGAGTTTTGTGCAGTACCAAGTTGCCAATCATTTCCTGGATACCCCGGGGTGGTGGGTCCCAATATTGTTCCGCAACCGTTCATCTCGGGGGCGAAGATCAGCTTCACACCCTCCCCGGACCTCGAGATCGGCATGGCGACGACAGCGATGTTCGGCGGACCCGGGCTCCCAGTCACCTTCGGCAATTTCTTTGCTACCTACTATATCCACACGCCGAATCTGGCGAAAAATCCCGGGAAGCGAGTTTCGGCGGCCGATATCACTTTCCGGGTTCCCCATATCAAGGACTGGTTAACTATTTATCTTGACGCGATGACGTGGGACGAAATTTCACCTATCGGCTCCTCCCGGGCTAACGTAAACCCCGGCATCTACATGCCGCGAATACCGAAAATCCCGAAGTTAGACCTACGAGCGGAGGGCTTCAACATATCGCGCACGACGGAATTCGGGCCCGGATGGGTTTACTCTAACGGCGATCGTTACCGCTCGGGTTACATCAATGACGGAAATCTGCTGGCTAGCTGGATCGGCCGCGCGGGTAGGGGCGTTCAAGGGTGGACGACTTATTGGTTTTCTGCTCGCGATAAGCTGCAGTTGGGCTATCGGTTGCAAACCGTGTCTCCTGCATTCATTGAAGGTGGCAGGTTGGTTGATTATTCCGCCAGCAGCGAATTCATGCTGGGGCCCGCTGTCTCCGTCTCCGGGCTTGTCCAATACGAGCAGTGGAGGTTCCCCGTTCTGAATCCAACTAGACAGTCTGATGTGACCGCGTCAGTGCAATTAACTTTCTATCCCCGTTGGCACATCCAGAGATGACATCAAGGTATGGGAGCTTGCAGTATTGGTATTTCGAGAAAGGTGTACATGAGCGTCGAGGTTTCGCTTGCGGGCGTAGCGAAATCCCATGTGACCGAATGGTCTACCTGACAATGTGGTGCAGCTTCCGCACCATAGCAAAGAGTATACTTAAGAGCCGCGCTCTGCAGAGAACTGCACCATGAATCCGTCCAGGCCGTCGTTCGCTCCGACCATCGAAGCGCCGCCCGAGGTGACGGCTACCCCTATCAATCCGGAGCTTGACTATGCAAACCGGGAGCTCCCCTTCGGGGATCAGGCATTGCTCTTCGTTCGCATGCTCTGGGACCATCGCCAATTTGTGGCCGGCGTCGTCTTTAGAGGCACTTTGTTCGCGATGGTCGTGGCTCTCTTGATCCCCGCCACCTATGAATCCGGAACCCAGCTCATGCCGCCGGATCAACACTCCGGTGCCTTGGGCATGCTGGCTGCAATGTCCGACTTCAGTAGCGGCAGCGGCAGCAGCGGGGGAGGCGGAGGGGGCGCTCTCGGCATGGTCGGTGACATGTTGGGCATGAAGACCACCGGGGCTTTGTATATCAGCATGCTGAAAAGCGAAACCATTCAGGATAATCTGATCAACCGTTTCGATTTGCGAAAAGTCTACTCCATCAAAACCTACAAGTCCGCCCGCAAAAAGCTCACGAGCCGCACTGATATCAGTGAAGACAAGAAGAGTGGGGTCCTATCGATTACGGTGACCGATCGCGACCGCCAACGCGCTGCGGATCTCGCGCGTGCCTACGTAGACGAACTCAATCACATGGTCGTCGATCTGGACACTTCTTCTGCTCACCGCGAGCGTGTGTTTCTCGAGGACCGGCTCAAGGTTGTAAAGAAAGACCTGGATGCCTCATCCAGGGCATTCAGTGAGTTCGCCAGCAAGAATACGGCCATTGACATCAAGGAACAGGGCAAGTCGATGGTCCAGGCTGCAGCCGTCCTCCAGGGCCAACTGACGGCTGCCCAATCGGAATTGCGGGGTCTGGAACAAATCTACACGGCGAGCAATGTTCGCGTTCGGGCACTTCAGGCACGAGTTGTCGAACTGCAGCGCCAACTGGAAAAACTCGGCGGGTCGGCCACCGATAACTCTTCCGGTCCAACCAGCGACGAGATGTATCCGTCCATTCGTCAGCTACCCGTCCTGGGAGTACCCTTTTATAACCTTTACCGAGAACAGACCATTAATGAAACGGTATTTGAAACACTCACCAAAGAGTACGAAATAGCCCGAATTGAAGAGGCGAAGCAGGTACCGACGGTCAAAGTGATCGATGTCGCCAAACCTCCGGAAAGACGTTCTGGGCCGCCGCGCACCCTGATTACTTTCGCAGGGGCTTTTCTGTCGCTTTGCTTCGCAGCGCTTTGCCTTTTTGGCAGAGAAGTTTGGAACGGCTTGGATTCGCAAGACTCGCGAAAGGTACTCATTCAGGAAGTCGCTAGTAGCATCACTCAAAACCCCCTTTGGAAAAGAACTCGACCAGTTGCTTCCCGCATAATTCCCGATTGGTTTCTGCCACGGGTCGGGCGGAATGGGAATGGCTCCACCCCCTAGCACAGAGCTCTCGGGGTATTCCATCACTGAAATGAAGACTGAATCGACATTCGATGAAATCGGAGCGGTTGCGGCCGAGATCCCTGCAACCCCGCGTGTCGGCAGCTCTCTTTTGGCGCGAAACTCGTTAGTCAATCTATCTGCTCAAGTAATACCGTTGCTCCTCGGTATCGCGACTATCCCTTTCATGGTTTCCCACTTGGGCACGACCCGTTTCGGCTTGCTGTCCCTCTGGTGGGTGCTGCTCGGGAATACGAGTGTAGTGGACTTAGGGCTTGGACGAGCGACTACGATGTTCGTAGCTGAAGCGCTGGCAGAAAAAAATCGAAGCAGGCTTTCGGAGGTCGTTTGGACTTCGTTTATCCTGCAAACGATTCTTGGGTTTACTGCCGCGACCTTAGCTGTTGTTGCTGTACCGTTCCTTCTGCACGGTGTTCTGAAAATTCCACTCAGTCTGTTACATGAGGCGCGGGCATCGTTCACGATTTTCGCTGTAGTGCTCGCTGTCGCCCTTCCCGCATCCTCCTTGAGAGGAGTGCTTGAGGCGACGCAGCGTTTCGATCTAGTGTGTCTGGTCAAAGCACCCTTGAATTCGCTGATGTTTCTTTTGCCGGTGTTGGTAATTGTGACACACGGTGGTCTGGTCGGAATCGCGCTCCTGCTCAGCGTTACTGTAGGACTTGCTGGCATCGCATATCTTGGTTTGTCCTTGTATCTCCTGCCCGAGATTCGGCATTTCTCGGTGCCTACCCGGAAGGTTATAGCTTCACTTGCACGCTACGGAGGCTGGGTTAGTGTTTCCAATTTTGTGAGCCCAATTCTGGCTTATGCTGATCGCTTTTTCATCGGCTCTCTTCTAAGCTTGACGTCCGTTGCCTATTACACTGCGCCTTACGATGCGATTACGCGATTGTGGATTTTGCCAAGCAGCATCTCAACCACCTTGTTCCCCGCATTCACTACCCTTCGCGGGGAGAATGCACAGATTCAGCGAAACGTAATTTACCTGCGCTCTATAAGGTATCTGCTTTTGTGTATGGGCCCTTTGGTGCTGGCCATCATTGTGTATGCGCAAGAGATTCTACGAATATGGCTGGGAACCGGCTTTGCCGAAAAAAGTGGCTCGGTCCTCCAGTTATTGGCATACGGCGTTCTGTTGAATTCGTTGGCGTGGATTCCGTTCAGCCTCTTGCAGGCCCAAGGCCGCCCTGACTTGACCGCGAAATTTCATTTGATGGAACTTTTTCTGCAAGTGGGCTTCCTATGGATTTTGCTGATGACGATGGGAATCACCGGTGCCGCGTTGGCCTGGACGATTAGGGTGTTCTTCGATGCTGCTCTTCTGTTCGGGGCGTGTCAGCGTTTACGGTTCGTCAGAATCGGAAACAAGGATATCCTCATTTCTTTGGGGCTGCTTTCTCTGGTTGGGTGTGGCATTCCTTTAGTAAAGCTTGGGCTTCCGAGGAGCAGCATCGTTCTCCTTCTGGGCACTTCATTTGTCCTCCTAGGATGGCGCTTTCTCTTGGATGTGTCGGATCGGGTCTGGATCGTAGCTAGACTTTCGCAGTTCGGATTTTCCCGAGGAGTATGAGGGAATGAACGATCTTGAAGTCGAACACGTTGATAACTGCATTTTATGTGGGGACGCGGGTACTCTGCTGTACGATCACTTACCTGACAGGCTTTTTGGATCCCCTGGGGAATGGCGCCTTGTCCGCTGCCCGCACGATGGCCTTGTTTGGTTGAATCCCCGGCCAGCGATGCAAGAAATAAGTAAGATCTACTCAAAATACTATACCCACTCTGTTTCAGATTCATCCAATGGCCACAGCCAGAGTATCCGAAGCGAACTACGAGTGGCCATCTGCGGCGCCATGGCGGGGGCAGAGAATAGGCAACGTTGGCACTGGAAGGCGATCGGCAAGATTGCAACTATTTTCCCACCGACTCGAGAGCTCGGACGCATGGGAGCAAGATGCCTCACCCAGAAACAAAAGGGCAAACTACTCGATGTGGGCTGCGGTGATGGACGTTTCTTGAATTTGATGCGCAGCTTCGGGTGGGACGTAAGAGGGGTTGAGCCCGATGCGGAGGCAGCGAGAATTGCACGGGACGTTTACAACCTTACCGTCGATTGCGGCACATTAGAAGACATTCGAATACCGCCGTCGTCTGTTGACGTCGTGACTCTGCATCACGTAATTGAGCATGCACCCAACCCCATTGAATTGCTCCAACACTGCCGCCGCATATTGACCTCATCTGGCCTGCTAGTACTTGTGACACCGAATCTAAACAGTATTGGCCATAGAATGTTTTGCCGAAATTGGCGTGACCTCGACCCGCCTCGGCACTTTTATCTTTTCAATTCGCGAACGCTTTCTGAGTGTGTCACCCGCAGCGGGTTTGGTATTCTCTCACGCCGCACTTCTGGTCGTTGGGCCTACGAAATCGGAAAGTTCAGTCGTGCCCTGACTGCAAACCATGTAACCATCGCTGCTCCGCGAATGTACGATAAGGTCGCAGGTTTGGGTTTCCAACTAGCCGAGAGTGCTCTGAAAGCGTTCCAACCAGGTTCTGGTGAAGAACTCGTTCTTTTGGCAAGGCCCGCTCTAGCCACCTAGTTTCATTTAGTGTGAAGCGTTCAAGTATTTCATGAGCAAGCTAAGTGTCATAGTTGTTAACTACAACACTAGAAATCTAGTGAGTCAATGCATAGCTTCGCTTCAGGACAACCCTCCTCGATGCCTGTTCGAAGTCATTCTCGTCGATAATGCTTCAACTGACGGAAGCTGTGAAGAAATCGAATCCAAATTTCCCTCTGTCCGGATAATCCGAAACACCCGCAATCTCGGTTTTGCCGCTGCCAATAATCAAGGTTTGGCGCTCGCTCAGGGTGAGTTCCTGCTGTTGCTAAACAGCGATACGATCGTAATACGGGGAAGTCTGGACAAAATGAGCGAGGCTGCCGAACTCAATCCTGATGTTGGCATCGTCGCTCCCAAGCTTGTCTATCCAGATGGCTCTGTGCAGATGAGTTACGGCGCATTGCCAAATCTAATGATGGTGTTTTGCAGCTTTTTCGAAATTAAGAGGTTGATCCCACAGTCAATGCGCCAGCGCCTCGGGCGTTCCCGCTGGACCAAGCTGCTTGGCGAGACCATCGCGAACTATGTTGACTGGTTCTCGGGTGGCAAGCCGACGACGAAAATTCTTAGCCGCGATCTTCTCGCAACAGGGGCGTGCTTGCTAATCCGTCGCCGATGTTTTGAGGAGGTTGGTTTTCTGGACCCAAACATCTTCTTTTACTGCGAAGATGCCGACTACTGCGAACGCGTGCACGATTCGGGGTGGAAAATCCTATACCTCGCGGAGGCAACCGTTGTGCATATCAAGGGCGGCACGACTGGGGAGCGTTATAGGTGGACATCCCCCCACGCCTACGAGAGTACACTATATTTTCTCCGCAAACATCGTGGCTGGGTGGCGTTTCAAGTAGCGAGATGCTTTGCGCTGCTATCGCTGCTTTTGCGCTGGATTGTTGACTCCATCACAGGCCGCGAGAACGCTTCTGCTAGTTGGAAGCTTTTGCGGCAGGTGGCGAACAACACAGGCAGCCCTCAAGTTTACTGAACGATGGTGCGACAAAGAGAATGCTCGATTTGACAAAATTCCGATGCTAGTCTCGCCACGAAGAACGATGTCGGGGAATATCTGGGATTAAAGATGGCTAGCGGGTCCACTGCGTTGAGAATGCGGGTGCATCAAGCTGAGCTGCGAGCCGGCTCCTGGGCCGTTCTGCGTGCGCTTCTGCTTGTTTTGGGAACCCTGGGAAGCATCTGTTTGGGTCGTTTCTATGGTCTGATCGCGCTCTCCCTGGTTTGGTCGGTGTACGTGTTCTTTCATCCGCGTGAAGGTCTTTGGATTACACCTGGCTTTATTTTGGCAGCTTCCTTAATCTCTCCTCCCGCAGGCTTTGTGGAGGGTGTGGGCTATTCTCCAGAGTTAGTGTATTGGGCAATTGGCGTTTGCATCTTATTCATAACGATGTTGATCCGCTATGTGCAGGCCTGGGGCCGAGGTCAAGAAGATCCCCGGCTCCACGCGGGCAATCCGCGCGGCTTTTATGCGTTTGCGATCATGTCGGTTTTGGCCACGGCCATTGGTATTGCTCATGGATATTCACTTCAGAATGTTGCGAAGCAGTTCTTTGGTTGCGCGCTCCTGCTTGGATATTTCTTGTTTACGCTGCGATTTGCGCCGAGGCAGGAAGACATTGAACAAATCATCACTCGCATGATGTACGTGGGTGTAATTTGCTCTGTGATGTACTTAGCGATCTATTTCTCGCTGTTTTCAGTGCGGAACTTCAGTGCGCACTTAAGCGCGATCGTAGCCTACGACGGCGGCCTGTTCGTCTTGCTGGTTCCTCGAATTCTTGGCAAGGGCCGTATTCGGATAGATGGCACGTTATTTGTGAGTCTCTTGCTGTTTGCCATTCCGGTGTTGGCCCAACTTAAAAGGGTCGTCGGAGCCACTATTGTCTGCGCACTGCTAGCTTGGGGGCTAAGGTCTGCATCCCCTCGAAGGAGGTATGTGTACATTGTGGCTGCCCCTCTACTGTTGGCTATCGCGCTGAGCACGAGTGTCCTTAACCCGATTGGGGCTTGGTTTTCCAAGTTCGATAACTCGGGCTATTTGATTCCGGAGGACGTGCAGAATCATTACAGTGTTGTTACGCGCTTAGAGGAATTCAGCCAAGTCATGGACTCTCTCAACAGTGTTCCAATTCTAGGTAAGGGCCTCGGAAGCACGATCACGTGGTATGACCCGTATGCTAAGACGTATTGGGATCAAGAGACAGCCGATAACGGACTGTTATATCTGCTCGTAAAGATGGGGATTGCCGGCACGGCCGCATTCATGTGGTTCATTTACCCGCTGGGCAGTGCGGCTCTGCGGAAGCAGATGACTGGTTTGCATCTGGCATTTTTTCTGCTGCTTATTTTTCACCTCATGCAGATGATCGCGGACGTGACATTCTTTTACTTTCTGACTGCGGCTTGGGTAGGCACAACATGCGCGTTCTTGTACACCTTTAACAAGAACTCCGAAACTGCCCCTGCAACCCTCGTCTTACGCGTGGGGTGATCTCCGTACGCTGTGGTACGAGCGAAGTGACTGAACTGAGCAGTTAGTGGGCGTGCCTAAGTGGCCGGGAGAATAGGATGCAAGAGCGAATTATGCGCGAAAAGGAATTTTACGACGAACTGGTCGTCGAAGGTTCAGCCAGCCGTAGCTTGTTGGACCGATTTTCCTCCGGATTTTACGACAAAGGTGAAAAAGGATGTCTATGGGGGCCGATGTGGAAATCGATGGACCTGCGCGGAGTCAACGTTCTCGATTACGGCTGTGGAAATGGAGAGTTTAGCCGGGTTCTCGCACGACGAGGCGCCCGGGTTGTGGGCATCGACATATCTCCAAAGCTAGTGGAACAAGCGCGTGCATCAGCGACGAAGATGGGATTGAACGGTTCGTGCCCGCAATTCATGGTCGGCGACGCTCATCACACCCCTTTTGCCGACAATACGTTTGACTACGTCGTCGGCAATGGTGCTCTTCATCACCTTGATTTGGAACTGGCGTATGCCGAGATTGCGCGTGTGCTCAAGCCCGGCGGCAAAGCTTTATTCATGGAACCGATGTATCACCACCCAGTGCTATGGATGGTGCGGCGGTTGACGCCCAATGCGCACTCGGCGGACGAGAGGCCCTTGTCGTTTGCTGACATGGCCAAAGCTAAGAAATGGTTTCGAACCTGCTCTCATCGGGAACATTTTCTTGTATCGGTTTGCTTTGCGCCAGCACACCTGTTCGGAAAGCGAATCACCCTTGCCGTTCTGGGCGGGGTTGATCGCTTCGATCAGTTGCTCATGCGCTTGATCCCACCGCTCCGACGCTTTGGATGGCTCGCGATGATGGAGATGCAAAAGTAGCCACGGTATAGCATGCGAATCTTGTACGTCTTGCCGTTCGTGCCGTGGGCCATACGGGTGCGCTCCTATCACCTGATTCCACAACTGGGCAGAAAACACGAGATCTATCTTCTTTGCCGGGCTACCTCTGCGGAAGAAGAAGGTCACGCGCACGAGATGGAAGTGCATTGCAGGCACATTCGATGCGTTCGTCATTCTCGTCCGTGGCTGCACGGAGCGCTTCGATGTGCAATAGCTATACCGACAGCTAGTCCACTGCGGATGGCCTACTTTGCGTCGCCTGAAATGCGAAATGCGGTGCGGCAAGCGGTAGTGGAGTTCCAGCCCGACGTGATTTACCTCGAGCGATGGCGCACGTTGCAGTACGTCCCTGTCGATGTTCAAATCCCCGTTGTCTGTGATCCAACAGATTCCATGCTGCTCTACAACCGGCGCTTGATGCAGAGGGGATCTTGGTGGGAACGTTTAATCGCGGCGGAAGAATTTATCAAATTCCGCAGCTATGAAGGGAAACTCGCCAGCCAGGCGGACACGGTTGTTTTTTGTTCACGCGTCGATTTGGAGTGTGTCCGAAGCAGGGCCGCTTCAACCCATTATGCCCTCGTTCCAAACGGCGTAGATTGCGAGACCTTCTTCCTCAAACAACAGCAGGAAGAAGAACCCGACACGATCATCTTTACCGGTAACTTTGGTTACAAACCTAACCGCCATGCCGTCCGGTTTTTCTTAAAGGAAATTTTTCCCTTGATATGCAAGTCGGTTCCTAATGCCCGATTTATGATAGTCGGAAGCGGAGCGACTCGGTACCTCCGGAAGTACTTGGGATCTACACCTGGCCTAGAGTTGGTCGACTTCGTTCCAGAGTTACGATCCTACATTGCGAGAGCTACTGTCGCCGTTGCTCCGATTACAGTTGGTGCCGGAGTGAGCAACAAATTAGGTGAAGCGTTTGCGACCGGGACGCCGGTAGTCGCCACGCGAATGGCCTGCGGGGATCTGCCCGTGGGGGATGGAGAACACCTGCTTATCGCGGACGAGCCCCCCCGTTTTGCAGAAGAAGTAGTTCGTCTCCTCCGAGATCGAGAGCTACGAAACCAAATTGTTACTCGTGCCAGAAGATTCGTGGAAGAGCAATACGACTGGGGCGTGGTTTCTAGATCGATGGAGCAAGTTATGACTGATGTCGCGAAGGGCGCAGTTGCGGGCAAAGAGCGCTTGGTCGCAAGCAGTGTGTGAGTTATCAAAGAGCTTCGTGATTGGAAGATCATCGTACGGCGGAATCTCCGAAATTCCTTCGCTGATCCTGGCCGGTGGGCTAGGAAGCAGGCTACGTCCGGCGTTCGATGCCGGGCCAAAAAGTATAGCGCCAATTGGAGGCCGTTCCTTTTTGGAATATCTCCTTTTGCAAATCGGCCGCGCCGGCTTTCACAGAGTTCTGCTTTGCGTAGGTTACGGTGCGAGCCAAATCGAAGAGTTCGTCGGCGATGGAGGAAGATGGGGCCTGAGCGTTCGGTATTCGGTAGAAACGGAACCGCTGGGTACTGCAGGCGCGGTAAAGCGAGCTGCCTCGTTGATAGACACCCCGCATTTCTTGGTGTTCAACGGGGATTCGTTCCTGTCGATCGACCTCCGGCGGCTGGTAGAGGAGCATCTCCACTCCGGAGCCCTGGCTACCGTGGCACTAGCAAAAGTCCACGACTCGACCCGCTTTGGGACTGTTGTTCTGGAAGCCGATGGGCAAATTAAGCAATTTTGTGAAAAAGCTGGATGGGTCAAGAGTGAATCTCCGGATTGGTGCGTAGTCAACGGCGGAATCTACATTTTCAGTAAACCGGTTCTTGATCTGATCCCCGAACCCGGAGCCGTTTCTCTTGAGCACGAGATTTTTCCCAAGTTGTTAGCAAAGGGCATTAGGGGGTTTCTCAGTGATGGTTACTTCATCGATATCGGTCTCCCCGAGGACTTCGAGCGAGCCCAAACCGAATTACCAAAGTACTTCTAGATTGGTAATTCGGGCAAAAGCACCCCTCCGTATCAGTTTCGCAGGGGGAGGCACCGACGTGCCACCATACCCGGAGCGCGAAGGTGGGTGTGTTCTGAACGCGACTATTAACCGTTTTGCTTGGGGCAGCCTCCGTCAACGGAACGACGGCAGTACGAAGCTCGAGTCAGTGGATCTTGGACTTTGCCTTGAGTTCACGGCCGATGATGACATGCCTCTCAATGGACAGCTCGATCTCGTGAAGGCCGCTTTAAAGCGATTGGAAGCCAAGAACTCTCACGGCTTCGACATATTTCTCAAGAGTGATGCTCCTCCCGGGTCGGGGCTTGGTTCTTCCTCAGCACTGATGGTTGCTTTGGTCGGACTTGTAAAAGAATTGAAGAACTTACCTTTCACAGACTACGAGATCGCGCAAATGGCGTACGCGATCGAGCGGGAGGACATCGGAATTCTTGGGGGTCTGCAAGATCAATACGCCTCAACTTTCGGGGGCTTTAATTTCATTGAATTTTATAGGGACCGCGTTATAGTCAATCCTCTCAGAATCAGCTCGGATATTGCGAACGAACTTGAGCACAATCTCCTGCTTTGTTATACCGGGACGACTAGACGCTCTGACCGGATTATTGAAGATCAAACCCGCCGTTTTGAGGAGAGGGATCCCGAGGCTCTCTTGGCTCTCTCGGAGCAGAAGCAGCTGGCGATGGATATGAAGAATGCCTTGCTTCGCCGAAAGCTTGACGATTTCGGTGATCTGCTGCACTGCGCTTGGTTGTCGAAGCGACGTATGTCTTCTAAGATCAGCAACCCGGTAATTGATGAGTTGTACGAAGCGGCTCGACAACACGGAGCGCTGGGTGGCAAGATCACTGGTGCCGGTGGTGGAGGGTACATCCTGTTCTATTGCTGCTTCGAACGAAAACACAAAGTAGCCGAGGTCATGCGGAATATGGGAGCTATGACCGTGGATTTTGCCTTTGAACCACAGGGACTTCAGACTTGGAGAGTTCATGAGTCTGGACGTGATAACTGATAAGTTGGTTACCCGCTGTCTGCACGACAGCATCTCTGTCAAACAGCGATTACTGGAGGATGAGCAGTACCAAGCTCAGGTTCTCGCCCTGGGGAATGCTATGGCACGAACCCTCGCTTCCGGACGGAAGGTAATCTTTTTTGGCAATGGAGGAAGTGCTGCTGACGCCCAGCACTTAGCGGCAGAGTTGACAGGGCGTTACATGATGGAACGACCGGGATTGGCTGGTTTGACGTTAACTTCAAACACTTCTTCACTAACAGCGATCGGTAACGACTACTCGTACGACATGATCTTTGCCCGACAGCTCGAGGCCCTCGGTTGCGCAGGCGATGTGGCCCTCGGGATCAGCACTAGCGGTAATTCAACCAACGTGGTTCGCGCTGTGGACCTCGCACGCTCGAAAGGCATAACCACTGCAGCTCTCACCGGAAAGACTGGCGGGGCTTTACTCTCACAGGTCGACTACTGCATTAGGATTCCCTCGGAATGCACTCCCCGCATACAAGAAGCCCATATCTTAACCGGGCACATCCTTTGCGAGATCATTGAACATGAACTTTTTGCCAAGTAAGGCAGTTTTTCTTGATCGAGACGGTGTTGTCAACCAGAAAGCGCCGGAGGGCGAATACATACGAAGTTGGCGCGAGATTCAATTCCTGCCAGGCGCCGCGAAGGCCGTCGCTTCACTGAACCGCGCTGGATACAAAGTTTTTGTCGTCACGAATCAACGCGGCGTGGCCACCCGAAAAGTCAAGACCGGCGATCTTCTCGAAATCCATGAGCGGATCCAGCGCGAGTTTGCACAACATAGCGCGGTCATATCGCAGATCTATTACTGTCCGCATGATCTTGCTGCGAAATGCGTCTGCAGAAAACCACAACCGGGAATGTTGCGACAAGCAGCCCAAGAGCATAACGTGGATCTAACGGCAAGCTGGATGGTTGGCGACTCACTCACCGACGTAAAAGCCGGTGAAAATGCTGGCTGTCGCACCATACTGTTGGCCTCGACCTCCCCTTCAAAATCGGGACTCTCAAGCCGACTTCTCGTTGCAGAAAGCCTGGAGTTAGCGGTTCCTTTGATGCTGAATGGGCATGACGTTCAAAGTCCACTTCGTTCAAACATCACAAATAGAACTATCCAGGAGCCGTTCTTGTGAAGACGCCTAGCCGCCCGAACGTTGCAGACATATCGTCATGCAACCGCCTCTCGCCTATTACGAGTGCGCAGGAATATTTTGAAATGTATAAGGGAGTTGTCGCCCATCTTCCCTATCCAGCCGTGGACGAGATCGTTGATGAACTTTTGCTTCGCTACGAGCAGGGCAGAACTGTCTTCCTCTTCGGTAACGGCGGTAGCGCTGCCCTTGCATCGCACATTGCCTGTGATCTGGCGAAGGGTACACTGGTCAACCGCGACTCTCAGGCACGTTTTCGCGTTGTTGCGCTGACCGACAATATTCCGCTAATGACGGCATGGGCGAATGATAGCTCCTACGAAAGAATCTTTGCTGAACAACTTCAGAACCTTATTTACCCAGGAGATGTGGCATTCGCGATCAGCGGAAGTGGCAATTCTTCCAATGTTTTGGCCGGGCTGCAGGTTGCTAGGGTTGTCGGCGCAGTCACCATCGGGCTAACAGGTTTTCAAGGTGGTAAGATGAAGGCGCTCTGCGATCATTGCGTCGTGGTTCCATCCAACAACATGCAGATCATCGAGGATTTCCACTTGAGTGTTTCTCACGCGATTTTCTCGGTTATCCGGGATCGTCTCTCCGAAGGCGCTTCTTCCCGTGTTTTTGCGAAGGCAACTTCCTCAGATTAATCGGGTTCAGTTGGACATGGGGTATTCTCAGGACAAAGGACTTCCCGTTCCGGGTTCGGCTATGGGCCAGTGTCACACCGTTTCCGGCGTGCCAAACGATCTCGACCCGCAAACAGCGTGCGCTGCTATCGCATCCAGGCAACGTCGACACGGTTGGGCTCTCAAGCGGATCATTGACGTTTTGGGCTCTTCATTCGTGATTCTGCTTTTCTCGCCGCTAATTCTGTTACTCTGGGTGTTGGTATGGTTTATCGATGGCAGCCCTGTCATTTATAGGCGCCGCGTGATCGGTGTGCATGGGGAGTTCGATGCCTACAAATTTCGCACCATGCGTCGTGATGCGGACGCACTGCTCGCTGCAGATACTGCTTTGCTCAGTACGTTCCGAGGAAATTTCAAGCTGAAGTCCGACCCCCGGGTTACGCCTCTAGGCTCTTGGCTGAGGAGGTACAGTTGTGATGAATTGCCGCAACTCTTGAACGTTTTGAAAGGCCAGATGAGTCTTGTTGGGCCACGCATGATCACCGTTGCGGAACTCGAGAAATACGGACCATACCAAGAACTGCTGTTAAAAGTTAGACCTGGCTTGACAGGATATTGGCAGGTGCGAGGACGTCAAAATGTCTCGTATGATGAACGAGTCCGGATGGATGTGGCCTACATCACGAATTGGAGTCTGTCATTGGATTTGTTGATTCTGCTGCAAACTCCCGCCAAGGTCATTCATGCCGAGGGAGCATACTAAGGATGCCTAGCGTTTTGGTTACGGGCGGTGCGGGTTACGTTGGCTCGGTTTGTTGTTCGCAACTGTTGGAACGAGGCCACGAAGTAACGGTGGTAGACAATCTTTCTACGGGTCATCCGGTCGCTGTGCCGGCAGGCGCAGAGTTCAGGCGTGTCGATATTGGTGACCGCAACGCGATGGCAGAAGTACTGTCCGAGCAGCATTTCGATATTGTTTTTCATTTTGCTGCTAAGGCGCTGATACCCGAATCGGTGTCTAACCCCGGAAGCTTCTTCGATTCCAATGTCGCATCGGGCATCGCGTTGCTTGAAACCTTACGTTCCGCAGGTATTAAGAGAATTGTTTTCTCCTCGACGGCCGCAGTTTACGGAAACCCCAATAGTGTGCCGATTGATGAGCACCACGCCACGAACCCTGTGAATTCCTATGGGGAGTCCAAGCTCATGTTGGAACGTGTATTGCACTGGTACGCCGCGGCTTATGGTTGGACGGTGGTATGCTTCCGCTATTTCAATGCCAGCGGCGCGACCGCTACAATCGGCGAAGATCACCGGCCGGAGACACATATTATTCCAGTTCTACTGCAAACAGCTGAGGGCAAGCGTGATTTCTTTGAAGTCTACGGGGACGATTACCCTACTCCTGACGGGACCTGCTTGCGTGATTATGTTCATGTCCTGGATATTGCTCAGGCCCACCTGCTGGCACTGAAAGTTCCGCAACGCCCGGGAATCGATGCTTATAACATTGGGACTGGGCGTAGCCATTCCGTGCGAGAGGTGTTGAAGGCTGTAGAAGATGTTGCAGGCAAGAAGCTGCGAACGAGAATGGCCCGTCGCCGGCCGGGTGACCCAGCGATCCTGTGCGCTAGTCCAAAAAAGCTGATGCGCGAACTCGGATGGCAACCTGGTTTCTCTGATCTCCGCGGGATTGTAGAAAGCGCATGGAATTGGATGAATGGGCATCCCTATGGTTATAGTGAGGCTCAGTCCCAAGTATCTGAACATGTGCGAAGTTAATGCTCAGTGTTCACGGGCAGTTGTTCCGGGTCTTTTGGCAACTAAAGTTCTGAAGTAGGTTCTTCTGATTCCCGAGTATCGTCAGGCTCGCAAATTGTGAAAGCGCACACCGTACGCCGCAGCGTCTTAGTAGCAGATCTTATGTGGACCTTGGTCGCCATGGGCCTTGGCTACTTATGCCGGTACGGATGGGTGTGGCATGGACCCACTCAAGGATCGGTACTCACCTTCGTGCCGTTCCTCATCATCGCAATTGGGTCTTGGTCTTTGCTTTCGTCGCATCTCGGGCTGGATGGGTTCCGAGGAGGCTGGTATTCTCCTGCGATAGTCTCCGAACTGTTTTTATCGGTCTCTTCTCTCATGGCCATGCTGCTCGCGCTCGCTTACCTTCGACGCGAGTATGTCTCTCGTCTTGTTCTCGGTTATTTTGGCTTGGCGATTTTTGTTGGCTTCTTAGCGATACGCCTAGCATTTCGCCAATACTTTAAGACTCTACATCGGGCAGGAGCGGTACGACGTGTGGTCATTGTTGGTAATGGTGCTCTGGCTCGCGAATTAGCGACCAAGATCGAGCGTCACCCGGAGATGTTGCGTCGGGTAATTGGTTTTCTTTCTCCCGTAGAGGTTGCGGCAGACAGTCCGTCGTTTGGCTTGAATTCGGTCAGCACGCGTACGCTCGGAGTCGTCGATCTTCTCCGTCCACGGAATGTGGATGAGATTATTGTTGCCTTACCTAAGCCTGGGCATCCTGAGATCGTGGAACTGGCTGCACGCTGCCGAACTCACGGTATTGGCGTTAGTGTAATCCCGCATCCTTACGAGCTCTATCTTTCCCGGACTCAACTGATCGACTTAGACGGCTTGCCGCTGCTGCAACTGCGTGACGCGAATGTTGCGACCGACACTCCGGGTTGGCAGCGCTTTATGGATTCGGCGCTCGGTTCCTTCTTGTTCGTACTGGCTCTTCCGGCGATGTTCATTGGAGCCACGCTTTTGAAGATTAAGAAAGGGCGTGCTCTTTGCCGTGAATTGCGTTGTGGCAAAGGCGGGGAGCCTTTCTGGATGTATCGTCTCAACTCGGAACGTTACGCCAGCGACTTGCCCCCTTACGAGATCATCCTTCAACACTTCAGCGTAACCGAGTTGCCGCAGCTCTGGAATGTTTTGCGTGGTGAGATGAGCCTTGTGGGCCCACGGCCGGAATCGCCCGAAAAGGTTAAGCATTATTCGGATTGGCACAAACAGCGACTTAACGTCAAACCTGGGATTACCGGCCTAGCTCAGGTCCATGGTTTGCGCGACCAGCATTCCTCCGAAGACAAAACACGCTTTGACTTGCAGTACATATTGAATCGGTCGGTGTTCATCTATATTTCGTTACTGTTACAGACCTTCTGGACCATTGCTGTACGTCTGGTCCGTTTGCCCCACCTACGTCCCGAGGTGCCCGTCGTCTCTCAGCTGCATCGTGAGCTTTCGTTGAAGGAGACCTTTACTAGTGCTCATAGTACGCAGTCCAGTGCGGATTAGTTTTGCTGGCGGAGGGACTGATCTTCCTGCTTACTACGAAGAATACGGTGGCACTGTCCTCAGTGCAGCCATCAACAAGTACTTCTACACGATCCTAGGTAAGAGAACTGACGGACGCGTGCAAGTGATTTCGTCTGACCTTCGTGTCTTTGAGACTTGGCACGACATTGCTGGCATGAGTGTCCGTGGCAGTGCACTTGAGATTCCCCTGGCAGTTTTGAAGGCGTTAGACTGCGACATTTCGGTCGATCTGTTCCTCGCTTCGGAAATTCCCCCGGGAACAGGGTTGGGTTCTTCCGCAAGTGTCTGTGTGAATATCTTAAAAACGCTTACCACATACCTGCATCGCTCGATTTCCAAATATGAACTGGCCGAGCAAGCCTTTCACTTGGCCCGCAATATATTGGCCAAACATGTGGGGAAGCAGGACGAATACGCAGCTGCCTTCGGCGGACTCAATTTCATTTCTTTTTACCCCGACGGCCGGACGTTGGTGGAGCCCCTGGATCTCGAAGAAGCGGTGCTCCGCGAATTGCAATCTAATCTGATGCTCTTTTTTACCGGGTCGTCCCACGACTCTTGGAATATTCTCCAAGAACAGGACAGGTCCACGCGCACACATGCGAGTTCCACTCTGGAGGCGTTGCATGAGGTGAAGGCTCTGTCGGTCCGGATGCGCCAGGCGTTGCAGTCGGGGGAGTTGCACAAATTTGGCAAACTCCTGCATGAGGGCTGGGAATCTAAAAGACGCTTTTCGAGGAAGGTCTCCACGCCCCGAATCGAGCAACTCCTCTCTCTTGCCGAGCAACACGGTGCTTTGGGTGGAAAAATCACTGGGGCGGGAGGTGGCGGGTTCCTGTTGTTCTACTGTGAGCCTGCGTATCAGGCTGCGGTCCGGGAAGCGTTGAAGGCCGAAGGTGTACCAGAGATGGCTTTTGCCTTCGATATGCAGGGCGCGCAGGCTGTGGTAAATGATCCGTTTATCGACGGCGATCAGCGGGGTGGCTCTGTCTGGGTGTTTACGCCGCGAAATCCAGCTGCATAATATAGAGAGAATTTCTAGATTCCACAGGGAGGCATTTTGAAGGCGTTTTTGCTTGCCGCCGGGAACGGAACACGCTTGCGGCCTCTGACAGACGAGATTCCGAAATGTTTACTGCCTATCCGCGGTGTTCCAATGCTGCAGATCTGGCTCCAGACCTGCAGGAACTTTGGAATTGACGAAGTTTTGATAAACCTTCACGCGCACGTTAAGGCCGTTCGCCAGTTCCTCCAGGAAAACGCCAACGGGACGTGGGTTCACATTTCAGAAGAGCCAGAGTTGCTGGGGAGTGCAGGGACTCTTCGCGCCAACCGGGAATGGGTGGCCGGTGAGGAATGCTTCTGGGTTTTCTATGCGGATGTTCTGAATTGTGTCGATTTGGAGGCCATGAAAACTGTTCACTCGAGGCACAAGCCAGTTGCAACACTTGGGCTTTACCGAGTTCCGGATCCCGGCCGCTGTGGCATCGCAACCGTCAGCGCAGATGGAATCATCCGCGAGTTCATCGAAAAACCTGAACAACCGAAGGGCAACCTTGCTTTTTCCGGTTTGATGATCGGCACGCCGGAATTGTTTGATGCAATCCCGGATCAGGTACCGGCTGACATTGGTTTTCACGTGCTGCCGCGGCTTTGCGGCCGCATGGTAGCGTTTCCGGTAGACGATTATCTGATCGACATCGGAACGATCGAAAACTATAAAACAGCTCAAGAGACGTGGCCGGGGTTGCATCAACCCGCAGTCTCAAGCAAGTGAGCTCCCAAATCCGCTAGAAACCTGCTGCTTCCTCCTGCCTGTCTTTTTGTTCCCCTTCTTCTCTCCTGAACGCCGGTTGTTTCCTACTTCACAGTCAGTGTAACGGTCGTGGTTTGCGGCTGAAAGCCTGAGGCCGAGGCCATCACTGTGACCGTGTAAGTCCCCGCCGGCGTGCCGCCAGACACACCTCCGCCACCACCGCTTCCGCTTCCACCTCCACCACCACAGGCCGGCAACGTAATTAGGCAACTGAGCGCGAGCACCATCAGAAGAGCCAAGACCTTCCGCTTGCGAGACGCTGTTCCCGCCCCAACTAAAGCGATTCCGCACATCGGCAACCACATGGCATAACTAAGCCCGAAGTCGCGTGCCCGACTAGGCGATAGCATCGCCGTGGGACCGGTCGTGCTAACCGTGAGGGTAGAGTTTCCGGATCCGGTCATCAGTGTAGCGGGATTAAATGAGCACGTCGGCGGGGCCGAAGTCGCGCTACTGCCGCTGAGAGTGATGCTGCTGCACGATAGCTTGACACTGGCACTAAAACTTCCTTTCGAAGTCAATGTAATCGTCGAAGTCGCCGAGCGGCCCGCTGAAACCGCTGCCGGCGAAAGTGCGGCGGCCGACATGGTGAACCCTGCGACGTTCAGCTGAAGGGTCGTGGGCTGAACTAGACTGCCTGAAGTTCCGGTGACAGACAGCGAATACGTGCCGGGCTGTGCGTTAGCGGCTACATCCACAGTAAGGGCGGAACTGCCAGAGGCATTGGGCACTGACGGCGGATTGAAACCGCAGGTGACTCCGGCAGGCAAATTACCGCATGAAAGTGTGACGGTGCCCGAGAATCCACCCGTTGGAGCAATAGTCACGGTCGACGTAGCGGCGCTTCCCGCTGCAACCGCGGGAGGTGAAAGCGCGGAAGCCGACAGGCTGAAGGTCTGCGCGGTTGTGTTCAGCAATACAACCAAATCGTAGGAAGTGATTGATGCGATATCGGGCCGTCCATCGCCGTTGAAATCGGCGATGGTACCGCCTCCGTACGCGAACGGCCCACAATTGAAAGTACCATCGCCATGGCCAAGGCAGAGTGTGGGATGGAACGGGCTAGATATTAGCAAGTCAGGTTTGCCGTCGCCATTCAGATCGCTGACCGCAATAGGGCCGTTCGAACCTACGTATGGTGCTGATAACGTACGAAACGTTCCATCTCCATTGCCGAGGCTGATTTGCAATTGAGTTTCGCCATATAAGTCTTCGTAAATGACAATTATGTCAAGTTTGCCGTCAAGGTTTACATCGGCCGCAGCCAGGTTATACACGTAATTGTTATTACCGTAGGAGATCGGAATGGTGACAGGTTGAAAGGTTCCGTCGCCCTTGCCCAGCAAAAGTCCTATTTCCGTGGGACTTGCAACCGCGACATCAAGCTTACCGTCCCCGTTGAAATCTCCGATAGCTACCTGCCCGGGGTCGTTGCCCGCAAGGTATTGCGTCGGTGTTCCAAAGGTTCCATCGCCCTTACCCAGACAAATGTAAAGTAGCGCGCCGTCAGTCGCAATAACGTCTGGTATATGGTCGCCATTGAAATCTCCCAAGCCCTGGACTGTTGCATTAGTACCGCCGCATCCAGGAAGATTCAACGGGGAGCCAAAGGTGCCGTCGCCGTTGCCGATGAATACGACAGTGTTCCCATGTACTCCAATGAGCAGGTCTTGCTTTCCATTGTGAGTCAGATCTGCTGCTGCGAAGAACCCCGTCTCACTGAGTCCGGTTGAAAAATTCCCAGTCTGTACGAGTCCATTTATGGTATCTAGAAAAATGGCGATCGCCGAGTAGCTCAAGATGGCGAGGTCTGGTTTACCATCGCCATTGAAGTCTGCTGCTATAGGAATGCCGACGTTGGGCGTAACCTCAAGCGCAGGCGCTGCGGCGAAAGTGCCATCGCCATGGCCGATTAGAACACTGAGGAGCAATCCCGGCAATTGCCCCTCGACAATATCGAGCTTGTGATCCCCATTCAGATCCGCTACAGCGATGCCGTTCGGGCCACCTCCGTTTCCGACCCCATAACTGCTGCCATACGTGAAGGTGCCATCCCCGTTGCCGATAAGGGTCCCAACGATCTGATTAAAATCGATCGCATAGACAACATCCATCCTTCCGTCTCCGTTGAGGTCACCTACGGCTATGCCTGTGCCAGAGGAATAGAGGTTTGTCGGAGGGATGGCTATCTGCGGGCCGATGGATTGGAAAGTTCCGTCCCCGTTGCCCAGTTGCACGCCAAAAGCGAAGGTGCAATAGCCACTACAAGTCGGACCCACTACTCCGAGATCGAGCTTGCCATCGTTGTTGAAGTCAGCCACGGCAGTTATTCTCCCGCTTAAACCGGAGATCAGGGCAGGGTTTTGAAAAGTTCCGTCACCGTTGCCCAACGCAACAGACACGGTGAGGCCATAAGACGATGTCCAAAGAATGTCAGGCTTTCCGTCTCCGTTAAAGTCAGCGACAAACTGTACGCTCTGGCTAAAATTCGGCGGGAGCTGCGTGAACGTGCCGTCGCCCTTTCCCAGATAAACAATAAGTGCGCCACCGGCGGCCAGCACATCGGGTATTCCATCGCCGTTGACATCCGCCACTACAAAGTTAGTAAATGAAGAACCGGGGGGGGCTGACGCTTATCGGGGATTGAAACGTTCCGTCGCCCTTGCCGAGAAAGATCAGGATTGGTTGTGGCGACGAGTTGTAGAGGTTGAGGAAGGCAATATCCGGTTTGCCGTCACCGTTGAAATCAGCCGTGGCAATGTAGTATTGCCCCATCAGAACGACGTTCAGACGCGTCCCAGTCCTGAAAGTGCCGTCCCCATTACCAAGCAGCGTCGACACTCCGCTCACAATATCTGGAATCCCGTCTTGGTTGAAATCAGCAATGGCAACCGGCAAGCCGCCACTGTACTCGGGCGCCGTATTAAATGACGGCTGGGCTTGTGCGTGAGCGGTCAGACGAATAAACAGCAGGAGGGAAATAGAGAGGGAGACGGTGGTCAGGTGGCGCATATTGGGTTTCCTTCGCCGATCCTCGCCCCAGCCACTTGCCGACCCGGAGCGCAGCTTATCACCGGAGAACTCTGATTGGCAAGGAAAATGGGGGCTTCAGGAGGGAGTCGCGCTAATCCGGGTGCATCGCCTTTAACAAGGCCCGCATTCCGTAAACTGCTCACATCATCAGGGGATGACGCGAAATGGGACGTTGCTGGTTAGCGTACCGCTGGGCGTGGTCACCTTGACATAGCCCGTGTTTGCTCCCGCTGGAACCGTAGTTTTTATTTCTGATTTCGAAACCACCGTGAACGCCGCCGCGGTGCCGTTAAAGCTGACGCCGGTTGTGCCGACCAGATTCGTTCCGAGGATAATCACGCTGGTTCCTGCTTTGCCGGATGCCGGAAGCGTTTCAACAAACGGGCCAAGGCCGACAGACAGGCTGAAGACTGTGCCCTCGCCGTTGGCGCCATCACCCGCTGTCGTCCCATAGAAGGTCCCGTCGGTGCCTTGCAAGAGCCCAGCCCAAGGGTCCGAGCCGTCGATGCACGGATAGATACCCTCCGGGGCAGAAGCTGTAAAGCGTGGTCAGCGCTCCGGTTGGAGTGATTTTGAAAACCGTGCCACAGCCGTAAATGCCATCCGATTCCGCCACTGTACGTGGTCCCGTAAAAATTCCCGTCGGTGCCCTGAACCAGCCCTGCCAGAACCTCGTTGCCATCGGAGCAGTTTGTGTCTCCGCAAAAATTGTAAAGCGTGGTCAGCTTACCCTTTGGAGTGATTCTGAAGACCGTACCAAAAGGAATTGCATCCACTGCGGATACCGCCTGAATAAGTAGTTCCGTAGAAGTTGCCGTCAACCGCTTGAACCAGCCCCGCGGACGGGTCTTCGCCGTCGGTACAGTTAACCGCTGTGCAAAAGCTGTAAAGCGTGGTCAGCCTGCCCTTTGGAGTGATTTTGAAGATCGTGCCGCAAGCGTGGTTCGCAAGACAGTTGCGGCCCACCCCGCCGCTGCTGGCCGTCCCATAGAAGTTCCCATCCGTCCCTTGCACCAGCCCCCCGTAGGGGTTGGCGCCGTCCGCGCAGTTGGTCAAGCTACAAAAACTATAAAGCCTCGTAAATTTGCCGGTTGGGGTAATTTTGAAGATCGCACCACAGCCGGCATGGGTGGTGCAGTTGACCCCGCCCTAGTAGGCAGTCCCATATAGGTTCCCGTCTGTGCCTTGAACCAAGCCTGCGTAGGGGGACGCGCCATCGGGACAGTTGGCCTGTGCTGCGCAGAAGGTGTGAAGCAGCGTCAGCTCGCCGGCAGGAGTGATCTTGAAAACTGTGCCCCGCCGTTGGCACCCCCTCCGACAGTGGTCCTATAGAAGCTGCCGTTTGTGCCTTGCACGAGCCCTGCCACGGGACCATAACCGTCATTGCCGTGGAAGCTGCGCAGCGTCGTTAGCACTCCATCTGGCGTGACCTTGAACACGGTGCCATCGTTCAATCCAACTCCCTGGTAAGTTGTTCCATAGAAGTTTCCATCAGAACCCTGAACAAGGGACCCCTCCGGATCTCGACCGCTCGACGAACCGAAACTCAACAGAGTTTTGAAGGTTTGTGCACCGGCGGCAGTCGTGCTCGCCGCCCAGAGTAGAGCAATAACGCCGGCCCACTTCCATGCATTAAGTCTGGCCATTGGGAACACCACGCCTGTACTCGCCCCTCACTGGAGGCTGAAAGGAACACCCGACCTTTATCACGGAAAGCCGCAATAGGCAAGGAAAAGGCAGATTCTCGCCAAGGCCCACTGAGCCGGTCGGCCGACACGGAGCTATGCAAGCTTACCGTACTGCGGGCGCAGCCAAATCTACCTGAGGAGCTTTGCCAACAATGATGTTGATCGAGAAGGAAACTGCAAACGATTTAAATAGAACTCCGTCGAAAAGAATCGTTAAAATTGGAAGCTATGTCAAACCCGAATCTTGGTTGGAAGGCCGCCAGAGCCGGTCTTTTGAGTACTGTCGTGTTGCTGGGACAATTTGCGCTTGCCCAGAGCACAAACCGTAATCCGTCCGCCGGACAGGCGCGCAGCAGCATTCAGAATGCCGAGAGTTTTTCCGGAGCAACCGCTGACGAGCAGATTAATGCCGCCATTAGCGCATTAAATGGAAAGGGTGGAATTGTGGATGTGCGCGCGATTGCCGGCGCGCAGACGATTAGCAGGACGGTCACGATTCCCGCAAACACACTCGTCCAACTCAGCCCAAGCGTTACCTTCACCTGCACCGTGGCTTCTGCGCCCTGCTGGAAATTGACAGGACAGGGAGCAAAACTGCTCGGCGGTACGCTCGGAGTTACGATCGGCAGTTTCGCGCCCAGCACCCAAACGGGAACCATTCTGCGCATGGGCCCTGGCATCACATCGACCACCGACATGATCGCTGTTAACCCAAATGCCACCCCATATGCCGGGATTGGCGGTTTTGAGGTGGGCGATTTCACGATCGACTTCGCGCAAACCAATCCAGCCCGCTACACCGGCCGCTACTGCATCGTCGGCTACGCCATCAATCACTCCTGGATTCACGACGTTAATTGCTACAACCCGGGCGTGAACGGAATGGAATTTGAGAACACGGCGAACGGTTGGTCCTATGACAACCGACTCGACAACGTTTTTGTACAAGCGGCAGGGAACAATGGATTCAACTGGACCACCGTCCCTGGCTCTGGCTTCTCCGATTTCGACCGTTGGACTTGCGACAGGTGCAAGGCCGCTGTCGGAACTGTTGCCGATGGGAAAAAGCAGTTCTCTGGCGTGAACGGGTTTGCACTTACCACTGGAACCGGCGTTTATCAAACCATTGCAGATTTTGTTTTTACAAATCTGTGGGCTGGTGGAACAGCGCCAGGAGGCAATGCCGGCTTTTATATGAACCAGACCGGAACTGGTACAACCCCGTACATTGAGAACATCTACGTTTTTGGAGAGATTGAGCAGCAGTCCGGGTGCGCCTGCGGCACCGCAGAAAAAATCAGCAATGCCGGCAGCCCATTTTCGGTCCAGGATATTATCTTCGACGTAATAAACGACAACACCGGATTCTGGCATTCCCCGAATAACTTTTCAGCAGAGAACGCAGTGAACTATCAGATTCGTCAGCTAATGCAGGGAATTATCCTGCCTGTGACTAGTCTTCCAACTTCTGCCACACGGTATCCATATAACGGCATCGTGTACCAGACCCCCGGTGGATCGTTCGAGTGGATTCCACTGAGCGATGGCACGCTCCACATGGTGCGAACCGACGCTGGTCCGATCGACACGTTCACGCTGGACCTGCGGAACAAGCGTTTTATGCCATCGAGTGATGACAGTGCAAACTTAGGCGCGGCGAACCAGCGCTGGAACACAGTGTATGCGGAACAGTTCTCGACGGGCACGGCAAAGTGGACTTCAGGAGCGGGCGAGCCAAGAGGCGCTTGTGCCGTAGGATCGCTGTATACGAATACTAGCGCTACCACCACCGGTACGGTTCTCTATGTATGCGGTCCTGCAAGCGCCTGGAGGGCAGTGCCAGTCCAGTAGGGCGCAGTGTGCTCACTTGTGAGGACAGTACCACGAGGCGTACCTATTGCTGCCACGAGACCCCCGGATAGAGGCTTGGGATGCGGAATGCGCGATAAGCATTCTCTCCCGTGAGATCCAGTTGCCACACTGTTTCTGGATTGCCAGTTTGTGTTACTTCTAACACTCGCGATTGGGGTCCGTCGAACGGATCGGTCAAATCGAATTCGACGTCTCCGTTATTCAGGACCTCCGTAGCACCTCCCCAGAAGGAGTACAAATTGGGGAGGTCTTGCCACACGAGGTTAGCAGTCTTGGTATTCTGGTCTATCTGGAAGATGGTTGGCCGACTGTAACAGCTAAGGGGTTCAGTATATTGATATTGATTACAGTTCGTGCCGTCGGGGTTAACCCGGAGGTTTCCGTTGTCCCAAATTGACAAGGTCATCTGCGAGCCATTGTCATTGATGATAACGGGATCGTGCTGGGCATAAAACCAGTCTGTGGGATCCCCTCCGGAAAGTGCGAAATCCCCTTGGTAGCCAAGGTGCCAGAGGATGTCTCCCGATCCTGCACCATTCTGATAGTCAATCTTGAGAATCCAGAATTGAGCGCGCATGGACAAGAGAAGATTTCCGTCGGCGGTATACTGTAGCGCATTGCTGTGAGTCCAGTCGGCTCCGGTTACTGTTCCGGCCGTAAACGGCAACAGGCCCATAGGCTGGCGGTTAATATCCAGGTGGTCGAAGGCCGACCAAGCCCAACCCACATTGCCATTGGGATCGACGTCAACCAAAACATCTGAGAGAACGTTGGTCACTCCTGGGTAACCCGGTAGATTCGTAAATGCCTTCAAAACATTGCCTAACCCGATCCAATGGCCATTCGGCAGTAGAAGGAGATCGTGATGAAACCCGGTAATTTGGTAGGGGTACCCCTTGCTTCGAAGTGACTGGTTCACCTGACTGACCGAGACATCGTTAATAGTATTCCCAGCCAAGTCGAACTCGCGTAAATCAGAGCCCAAATTTGCTATCACATATCCATTCGGCATGAACTTGTAACCCTCCAACGCGCTGGCAGGGTAGTACCAGATAACATTCCCCTGCAGATCGGTCACGAAAGTGGTTAGCAAGCTTCGGTTGGGAGGCCCCAGTATAAGGCCATCGATCAATTCGACCCCCGGATTGGGTGAAAGACCTTGGCTTGGTCGGGTGATCTTGATCTGTGGCGCAACCAGCCCGACCGAGGATAGGGAAGCGGTGGTAAACGTCTGGTCCTGATCCACCCAGGATCCGCCGCCGTACCAGTTGACATGGGCCCGCATATGGTAGGTAGTGCTGGGTTTCATTCCCGCCACCAGGATAGTAACGGTTTGTTGGTTAGAGCCCGCTGTCATCGACGTCTGCCTGCCGTAAGTGGTGTCAGGCCCGAACTCGACCCACGCGCCCGAGTTTTGCCACGGCAGCGTCAAATTGTACTGGGCGACCAGCGGGTTTTGGGTTGCACTGATTGAGCTTTGGGGAGTGCTGGGTGATCCGGTGCCGCATCCCACGGTTACAAGAGTTAACAGAGCGCCTGAAAAAAAAGCGAACCACACACCAATGCGTCGGATCTTCAAAGCATTCCTCCTCGTTTAGGTGGAGTCGTCACAAAATCACATGATAATCCTTTGTGTTGCACCGCTGCCTTCGGCCCAGTTCGGAAATAATACACGACACCGAAGAGTAGTCAACAGTTTAATGTGTCGCCGATTTCATGAACACCAAGCGCGAAGTTACATACAAGGATGCAGCACGCAGGAAGGACGGGGCGGCGTCATGGTCGGAACGCAGGACAAAAGCCGTAACTGCCGCCGATCGGCAGCGGAGTCTCCCCCCCCGTAAGTTGCCCCGATGTCGGATTAAACGAATACACATGCACACTTGAATCGCTAGCGAGTACTGCATACACCAATGTGCCGTCTGGACTAAAGGCGAACCCTGGGGTTTCTGCGGTCATCGGAAGGGCGTTCCCTGTATCTTCGACCTTCTTCGCCTTAAGACGGATCCTTGTCACCTGAACCCGTTGTGTCTGCGGGTCGGTCAAAAATAGATATTGGCCGCTTGGGTCGATCTGAACGTTGGTCGCGGTCTCGCAAGCAGGGAGCATAGCAGCCGAGCAGCGAAACAAGTGATGTCGGGGTCTGGGTACAAGCGGCAAAACATCGATGTAGCCTGTCGATCCGGCCGCACGGTGCTCGTCGACCATCACCTGGGTGCCGATCACAAGCATGTCCGAATTTATCCAACCATCGGCCGGTTGAAAAAGGACAACGTCCGGACCAACAGTCCCGCTCTGTGTGTTGAGGGAGCGCTGGTCATAGAACGGCCCCCCCGAATTTTGCCGACTCAGATAAATTTTAGTTCCATCGGCGCTGAAGCCGTAAAGCGAAGCCGGCAAAACATCATAGGGGCCATAGCTGCCTTGGATCGTTGGATCTTCATGCAACTTGCCGTCCGCAGAATTGACGTAAAACAATCGCACCGTCGAGATATATCCCGTACCGACGGCGCTTACTTGCATCATATAGACGAAGCGTGCGCTCCGGTGGATGTTGAATTGATAAAGCGAAGGCGCATCAACTGTCTGCACCGCGGGTGTCTGCGGAATACCTGAAGTGTCGGTTCCGTATACAGAAATATGTTGTTGGTTTGCGGAATCGGACCACAACCCGTACAGAAAGTTATCGTCGGGGGCAGGCACGAACTGAAGCAGGGAACCGGTTGGAATTAAATTGACAGGCTGCCCCAACAAAGTGAACGTCAAAGCGTTTTTATCAACGGCATAAGTTGAAACAGCGCCTTTGTCAATCACGTATAGAACCTGGGAACTCGCTCCGCCGGAAGGGGTACTATTTGTAGACGAAGGGGAGTTCATTTTCCCACAGGAAAGAAGTATGAATCCGGAGAGAAGAGGGAGAAGAGCTGAAGAAAACCGGAGCAACCTCATAACTCCTCCTGCAACAGAACGCCAATTGCGGAGCTTAAGACGCGAAGCCCTGGGCGGCACGTTGTCAAGTGTGCCCCTGAGTGGCTAGTCATCCCGACAGACCCCGCAACCCCAAGTCGCGGGACGCGAATTGAATGCCAGGTCCTCTGCATTCCGCGCTAACGTTCACACGCGCGGCCATCACCATTTTACCTCAGCATTGCTTCCTTTGAATCGTTATCGTAGGCGAATTACTGCGACGGTTCACTTTGTATCGGTTTTCACAGGAGGCGCCGTGGACCTCCACCACTGAACGCCTTCCCGGAGCGTCCGGGGGATAATGCGCACATGATAACTCAACCGGGAAGCAGCGTGTTTCAAGAACCTGGCGTATATGCGCAGAGACCAGCGCTGGACGGCTCTCGCGGGAGGCACCCGCATTGGCACCAGGCTGTCACAGAAAACCAAGAATCTATCCTTAGCGGATTCGAGCATACTCAGGTGCAGCCACAACACATCTTTGTTCGGGTGTATTAGTGAGCTCAGGGGAGAATCCGAGTACCTGAGAAACCATCGCCGAACCGCCTCGGGTAGACGATTGATCTCTCTCTCTACCTCCTGCGACAGGCAGCACCCAAACCAAATCGCAGCCAGGCGGAAGCAAACTGCTTGGAGACGCCGCAGGGAATCATCGTGGAGGTCTTGCCATTCTTTCCAAAAGGGCCCATTGTCCGCATTAGTATTCAGAAAGTAAGCCAGTTCATATACATGATAGGGAATCAGCCCACCAACCTGCAGATGATGAAACACATGGAGGGCCGCGTAACCAAGGCTATCCACTCGGCTGAGACCTGGAAAGTTTACGCTATCAACACGCCGCGCGATGCGTCGCACCCAGAACTGATCCATCCCTCGGGGATGCAGGTGCGTCGTGGCCCCATTCCAGAATCGAAAGTGGAGCTCCACCGATACAGGCATCCCCGGGTCAAAGGCATTTCCTCGCCATTCCCAGAGTGATTTTCGCATCATTGTAGGTAGATGGTCGTTGGGTTGGTGTTCTAGCCCCTGGTCGGGCTCATAGCCTATCTTCGCGAGCGCATCGCGCGCCTGGAAGATCGATTCCGGGGGGCAATAAAGATCGATGTCGGATTGCATGCGGAGCCGCGGATCCTCTACGAAATCCGGACTCTGGGAAAACCCCTTAAGGACAAGGTGTTCAACACCCCGGTCCTTTAGCACGTCCGCCAGTTCCAAGTATGCTGTCTTGATGCGCTCGAATCGTTTTGAGTTGTCGCGGATATTCTTATCGATGCGCGATCGGACCCAGTTCGGAAGATCAGTATTACATGCTCGTCGTAGGGGGATGGTCAAATGCATCATATCGCAAAGTGGCAAAAAGTCTTGCCACTCGGAGTCGGTCAGAATGCGCAACCCTCTTGGGTTAGGGCTGCGAAGGTTCAGCGCAACCAGCGCAGCTGCCACGTGCGGTGGGACGTCAGCCATTCGCTGTCCTTTCTTGCGTCAGTCAATCCCGAGACCCCATCTCGGGGAACGAGCTTGAGTCAACGTGTCTTAGTAGTTTGGGCGAACGTCGCGGGGCAGGATGTCACGCAATTGTCAAGAGATTGCAACTTTGCCGCTTACGAACGGAGCTCGTCCAGCGGCAAAGGGGAAGTACGTCCATTGCGGGGCAACACATCGAGACGAGGGCCGTGGGGGGTCTGGCCAGTCTCAACGCAATCCACAGTTGTCCTAAGGTGAATCCGACTGTTTCGCGGGCCGCCGAGGCCAGATCATGTCAACCTACGCGTATTGACGAAACCAGTCCTCTTATACCAAGGCAACGTTCCCATTGCACACGCATCTTAGTGTCCGCGTTTCCGGGGAAACGTGAGTGAACGACTGCCGGAAAGAACAGTTGGTCTGAACAATTTGGGCCAAAACGCAATTCAGAATCACCCGAGGTCGGGTTTTGCTTTGCCTCCGGGGAGGCCGGACACGTCAAATGCCGCGCCGGTAGCGGGTTATGGGTCAGTGCTGAGAATTGGGTGGTGCTCGAAAAAGCTTGACAAAACATCCCGTCTGGTTAGAATGCAGCATCGGATCTTCCAACTGGTCCGCGGTGGGGAGACAGTTCTTTCCTTGGTGAGATGTAATCTCGGTCCTCCCCAGATTTCACATTTCTTCAAGATATGGTTTTGCAAGTGAATCCGAAGTGAATCCCTGGAGGTTGTACATGACGTCCCGTCTTTGCGTGTTTTCCTTGGTTTGCTTTTTGTTATGCCTCTTCAGCGTGCAGCTACTGGCGCAGTCAGGTGCCACTTCTCTCGTCGGCCCCCCAACGGCAGCATTTGAGCGCACGTCAAATCACATGCTAGCGCCGGGCTTTGCTAACGCGGTATCTTACGGCTCGGGCGGGAATGGTGCCAATGCGGTAGCTTTAGGCGATGTAAACGGAGATGGCAAGCCGGACTTAGCGGTAGCGAACTGGTGCACGAATACCAGCTGCACCACTGCCGGGACTAATGTCGGAGTGCTGTTGGGTAATGGTGACGGAACCTTCGGAACGGTAGCAGTGTACGCCTCGGGCGGGCTTTATGCCGACTCGATCGCAGTAGCGGACGTGAACGGGGACGGCAAGCCTGACCTGATAGTGGCAAACAATTGCGCCGATGGCGCCTGCACCGGCGGCAATCTGGGCGTGCTGTTGGGTAACGGTGACGGAACCTTCCAGACGGCCGTTACTTATGCCTTGAGTGGAACGGCCACTGCAGTAGCTGTAGCGGATGTCAACGGCGACGGGAGGCCCGATCTGATCGTAGCGACTACCTTGAACAGAGCTGGTTTAGTGGGTGTGCTGATCAACAACGGGGACGGAACCTTCAAGGCGGAAACGACCTACAGCTCGGGTGGGCAGATCGCGCTTGCGGTGGCGGTAGGAAATTTGGGAAATGGTCATTTAGACGTGGTGGTGGCGAACAAGTGCGCTGATGGCACCTGCACCAGCAGCGATGTGGGCGTGCTGTTGGGCAACGGCGATGGAACCTTCCGAACGGCGGTGACCTACGATTCGGCCGGGCTTCATTCCGACGGTGTCGCAATTGCGGATGTGAATCGGGATGGCAAGCTTGACGTCGTAGTAGCGAACAGCAGCACCAGCACGACCGTCGATAACGGCAATGTAGGTGTTCTGCTGGGCAACGGCGACGGAACCCTCCAGACCGCGGTCGCTTACCCCTCGGGTGCATTTGGCGCTACCTCTGTGGCGGTGGCGGACGTGAACGGGGATGGCAAGCTTGACCTCGTGGTAACGAACTGCTCGGGTAATGCCAGCACCTGCGTTGGAGCTCTGGCCGGTGGTGTAGGAGTTCTGTTGGGCAACGGCGACGGAACGTTCCAGGCGGCAGTCCTTTCTGGCTCCGGAGGAAACGCTCCGTTCGGCGTGGCCGTGGGAGATGTGAACGCGGACGGGAGGCCGGATATCGTAGCGGCTAACTGCCACAGCTCTAATTGTGGCCAAGCCTCGGGGACGGTAGGGGTGCTCATCAACCAAACCAGCCCATGGTTGGTTTACGCATCTCTCGCCAAACAAGTTGACTATTTTGGCGAAGGGACGGCCGACTTTGCCGTGTGGCGGCCTTCCAATGTAACCTGGTACAACATCGATACCTCGGGCAGCAACTTCCTGAGCTTAGACTGGGGCCTGAGCACTGATACCCCAGTCATCGGCGATTACGATGGCGACGGTAAGACTGACATCGCCGTGTTCCGGCCCTCGAGCGGGAACTGGTACATCATTCCAAGCAGCACCGGGAAGTCGTACGGAGTGCAGTTTGGAACCCAGGGTGACGTGCCCCTGCCGGGCGATTACGACGGCGATGGCAGGACGGACGTCGCGGTGTGGCGACCTTCGAACGGGACCTGGTACATCCTTCCAAGCACTACCGGCAAGTCGTATAGAGTGCAGTTTGGAACACAGGGTGATGTGCCCGTACCAGGCGATTACGACGGCGATGGCAAGACGGACATCGCAGTATGGCGACCTTCGAACGGGACCTGGTACATCCTTCAGAGCAGCAACAACAAGATGGTCTCGTATCAGTGGGGCGCGTCTACCGACAAACCTGTTCCCGCCGACTACGACGGTGACGGCAAGACTGACGTCGCCGTGTGGCGGCCTGGCACTCAGGCGATCTGGTATATCATTCCGAGCAGCACCAAGGTTCCTTATCCGAAAGCGTGGGGAACAACCGGAGATATTCCGGTGCCCCGAGACTACGATGGCGATCTCAAAGCGGACGTAGCGGTGTGGCGTCCGTCAACTGGAGTCTGGTATGTCATACAAAGTCACAACCAGCAGATGCTTCCAGCGAAACAATGGGGCGTGTCAACCGATATCCCATTGAACAAGCCCGTGGGGCAGTAGAAAGATCGGATCCGCGGCAACCCGCAAGGGTTGCCACGCTTCGTTCGAGCTTGGCAACGACCAGAATCACCATTCCTAACCTAATCGGCGTCCCGAACCTGATAGTGCACTTAATCGCGAATATATATTCGCGCGAAGTCACTATCGTCAGTATCACTCGGCGTAGTAGGACGCCGAGACCAAGCAGGAGTTTTCTTTCTCGAGGATACGTGAAGTTTGCCCGGCGCTAACATCCCCGGAGGAATCGCTTTACGCCGAAGAAACCTACCCGCCTTAGGCCCGCAGAGGGACGAATCCAAGTCTTCAGCACTGATGTACAGCATCATGGCAACTCGTACAAAGTGTAATCAGATTTTCTTCCGAATCATCGCCGGAGTGGCTGCGAAACTCTTTGTGATGGACCTCGAGACCCGACCTGGTGCCGCACAACTGACATCTCCAGCCATCACGCCGTAGTACGGCGTTGCGGAGCTGTTCGTAATTCTTGGAATCAAGCCGTAGGCGAGGCTGTTTTGGTCGGAGCCAATTCATGACGCCTTCTCATTCACGTGGTGCAGAAATTTCTGTCTCTCTTCCCCGGGGAGGAACTTGAAGAACCGCAAAGCCGACTGCAAGAGGACCTCAGGGTTTTCATTCTCCAGATTCGCTCCCGCCAGGAAATCTGCGCAAATCATCTCTAGGCAATAGCCGCGGGATTTGTCCGATCCCAACATCAGTGCTGCGGTCTCGATCGCCTGCTCGACCACCGGGAGCTGGCTCTTATACAACTTGAAGTAGATAATCTCCCACGGTTCAGTTTCCCGCCCGGTTAGCTCCTTCTCGACCTCCTGCTTAAACTGTTCCTTGGGCATCTCCCGGGCTTTGTGCAACCAGGTTGCACAATCGAAGTTCTGACTGTCTCTTCTCGCGATCTTCGCCAATTCCAGTCCTTTCGTCCAGCCCACTTCCTTGAGCTCCCGTCTTGCCTGTGGTGGCAGGTGCTCATGGATGGACATGAGGTAATACGCCTTTCTCCTCGACTCCGGAAACCGTCTTTCCAGGAATTCATCGAAGGACTTCACATTCTCCACCCGCCAGTACTGTCCTGCGCGAACTTCACACAAGTAACGTCCGAGTTCAACGAAGCGGGTATCCCGCTCCGCTTCCTTCTGTTTTTCCCAGGCCAAGATCTCATCGATCTTGGTAAGCACGAACATCGCTCGTCGACGATTGAGCTTGGGCAACAGGGGCGCGTTCCTAGTAAGCAAGCTCGTCAAGCCAACCAAGGTTTTCTGCTCCGGGGCGTCGAACAAGACGGGTGTCGACCGTCTGCGGGTTCCTGAGGCAAAGCCCGATGTAAGGGCAGTTGCTACAGGGATTTTGCGGGAAGCGAACCCCGCTATGAGGCAGGAAGTGGGCGGACTCGATTCGCCCAATCGTATCCTCTGCCAACTGGCCGAACTCGCGACGCTGTTCATCGGTGATTGTGGTTCGTAAGTATTGAATCTCAACCAATCGCTTGCGAACGAAAACAACCTGAGCGACTTGAGAGATTCCCGTCATCCAGGAATAGCAAACGAGTTGCGGATCAAGCGAGAGCAGTCCGTCAGGTTCTTCCGAGTAGCGGCTCGACGTGGTTTTCCACTCGATTAGACAGCCCTCACCGTCGACCTTTCCGATGGCGTCAACGTAGGCTACAAAATCGTTTTTCCCAGAAACTGGCCTCGTGAACTTGATCTGCAGTTGGTGACGGGGTTTCCGGATACGGATGCGATCGTCCTGGCAGAATCGGTCGAGGAGCTGAATTCCTTGTTGGAGCATCCGATCCCACGTGTCTCCCTTCGAGTAGTGCAAGCCCTGATTTTGATAAAGCGACCATTCGCGGAAGAGGACAGCTGCAGCGTCCTCCCGCAGGAAGTAGGCGGACAGAGCTTGTTCGAAGGCGCGCCCGAAAAGCATCGCTGCTCGAGTATCTTTCTCTTGCCAGCCATCGAGATACCGGTGGCGATAGCGGCGCGGGCAGGTTAGGTACTGGCTGATCTGGGTGTAGCTGTAGGTCACTTTGATGTCTCCCATAGAGCCAGGCTCGCCGGTGACGCTGCCGAAAGTTGTTCCCATTGGCTGGCAGGCGCGAAGCCGTCGAGGTTGAGCAGGGAGGTGCCGTTCACAACGGTGTGGCTGATCTTGATGACACCGCGGAGGCCGACTAGGTTTTTGTCGTCGATTTCATCCCGCCCGAGCAGTTCGGTGTCGTAGCCGAAGTCTCGCAGAAACCAGTTGAGTTTCCACAGCGCTCTGGGCGTGCAGTAGAGGCGGCCGGCAACCGAGTGTCCGGTAAGGTCTTTCGGTTCGAAGATTGAGAAGTGAAGGAGATAGAAAGGTTTTCGTGCATCCCAGCGATGATGCGCTCGCTCGACGCGAACGAGTAGCAAACCATCGTGAAGTTGAGATGCAGATTGATCAGCCTCGTGCAAACCTTGGATCCGGCGTCTCACGCGGCACCTTCTTTCGCGCCGAGATAGCTGTTGAGCTGGCACAGTAGGGCATCATGGTCTTTCTCAGCCCAATCGGCTAGATGGCCGACGAAATTTTCGACCTGCTCGCGAGTGGCTTCGCGAAGGGACTTCACGCCGCAGAAATCGGTGGCGTACGACTTGACCAGGGTGGCGTCGAGCTGATGCTGGCGAATAATCTGGCAGAGGTGGTCACGGACGGTCCGTCCACCGTAGTTCCCGTTGGTAGGTTGTGGAGTAAGTCTCTTCGATTGGGGAGGGGATGCAGACCGGTCCGAGAGGGACCCGATCTCCTCGACCGAGCAGATGCCGATTCCGTAGGCTTTTCGCAAGGCTCGATTGACGGCCCGAGTTTCGGCAACGCGCATTTCGGCGCCCTGGACAAGGAGAGAAACATTAGAGGGATCGGCGTCGCCGTAGCCGACAAAACCCTTGCACTTAGGAGATTTGTACACGGTGGCCTTGAACGCCCATCGTGCCGCCGAAGGTTGTGAGAACTCTGTCGCCGGCTCAACATGCATTCCGACGCATCGACGTCGGCGAGCCAGTCGGAGGAGACCGGTATGAGTTACGTACCAGCCATTTTCGAGGAGAAGCAGGTCTCCACAGGCAACGGAGAATCGGAAGCTGCGGGTCAATAGCCTAAGGATTTCCATGCAAGATTTGTTAGTTCGGGTAGGCCATTTGCTTTTGGCGGCTGACGAGTTCGCCCTGACGAGGCTGCGTGTTAAGTTCATTGATTCTCCATAAAAAATGTCATCCATATGTCGGACATATGGAATATAGAAGGATGACACACGCGAACCCTTAAAGTCAATCAAGTTTTGGCGGATTTCCGAAATATCGAAGTGCTAAGATTGCGCGGATGAAGAAAGACACTCGCCTCACTTTCAGAGTAAACTCACACGTGAAGAGAGACGTTGAAGCAATCGCGGCTCGTGAAGGTCAGAGTGTAGCCCGCATATGTGAAGCCTTTCTCTTAGCTGGATCAGACGCGTATAAGAAACAGGGTTCTAAGTTCCTCGAGCGAATGCTGGGACGGGTGGGCACCAAGCCGGCAGACTGACTTTATTCGGTTGTGTCCGAGTGCCGGTCGAACGAACGACGCCGCAAAGGTGACCATGGCCAAGTCCAGGTCTGCCTGGAGTATCGGCGGCAAGAGCGAGCGCAATACCGCCGCCGAAAATGGCGGTCCACTGCCGACATTGGACAACGTAAATGCGGTGCGGGACGCGGTGGCGCGGTTAATCGCCGACGTCTATGCAGGCAGCCGCGTGAGAGGTCAGAAATCATATCTCCTTGGCATCGAACCCGCTGAGTAGGGCCGCTTCCCTCAGCTTTTGATCGGCAGTCAGGAAGACACCTCCTTGCGGGACGTCTTCGCACCAACTGAGGGCCGCTGCCAATTGTAGGGAGTCGGCCCCTCGCAAGTCGTAGCGCTCCACCAGTTGTACCGCCTTAGAGCGCAAGACGTTCGACGGCTGGATCAAAGACCATGAATCAGCCAGGTCTTTCGCGAGCTTGCGGGCCTTCGCCCAATCACCGAAGTCTAGTTGCTTCATTCTTACGAGTCGGGCGAGGCGCTTGCAATCTCGACAGGGGTTGCCCACCAGACGATTACGTCGTAGCTCTTGTTCCGTGCGATGGCCCGAGGCGTAATGCCCTGACGGACGCAGAGAGGAACCAGTGCGCTCGCGTCCCAAAAAGCCGAAAGCCGCGTTACCGGCTTTCCCGTTCTTCTCGCCATACTTGCTCCATGACCTCATCGGAAACATCTCCCGGGGGCTCTGGCCACGAGACTGACGCGGACCGTTTCTTCAGCGGAGGTGTAAGAACGCCACGGGCGACCAATCGCTGCTCCTGCTCGGAGTGGCCTTCGAGACGGCAGGGAACGATCCGCGCTACAGGCTTGTTGCGGTCGCACACCAATACTTCTTCACCGTCCCGGACGCGCTGAATATGGGTGCTGAGGTGCGCCTTCAGATCGCTGATATTCACAATTCTCATATTTCCATTATCCCTGACATGACCATGTTGGTCATATTGTTTTCCGGCGGCTAGTACCAGGGCTAGTTCGAATGTGCAAGATTAGGGTCCGAAGCGTCCAAGCGCCAACCGAACGAGTGAGGCCGCAAACGAGAGCATGGTGAAGCCTGAGGCGGCCCGATTCATGGGGGCGGTCTTGCCATTCAATGCTTTCTACAGGATAGAGGAATCTCGGAAACGCTGTTACCTAAGTACCAAAAGGTAATCCGCGAACGAATGCTGTTAACTGTATAGATAACATTTTTGTATTGCTTTTAGCGTCGAAGTCGGTCATAATCCAACTCCAGTCGAGCTTCGGGAAAACGACCTGAAAAGGGAAGCTGATCAACCCCTGGCGACTACCGCAGTACCGGCTGAATCTTGAGTAAGGAATCCCTGAAACAAATCCATGAATTTCAGTACCGAAGATAAGCGCTGTAAAGGTGTAACCAAGCGAGGAGAGCCCTGCCGAGCCGCCGCCACCGCAGGTGGGCTCTGCTTCTTTCATGCCAATCCCAATAAAGCGTCCGAGCTAGGTCGAATCGGTGGGCGCAGCAAGAACCGGGCTGCCGCCGAAATGGCCGATCCCCTGCCTCTCTCGAACGCACACTTAGGTCGGTGCGGAACGTTGCCAATAACGCCCGGCCTTTGTCCCTACAAAACTACTCCCTTGCCTCTCCTGGACGATGCGATTGCGGTGCGGGACACTGTGACGCGGCTAATCGCCGATGTCCATGCGGGCAAAGTTGAACCCAAAGTTATTGCCGTGCTGACAGATCTCATAAATTTGAGACTGCGCGCACTTGACGCAGTTAGGGAGTTCGAGTCGCTGGAGAGGAGTCACCTCTTGACCACCGATATGCAGGCGCGTCGACTGGCGATGATGGGGGCGCTGAGCGATGATGGGTCAGAGTAAAAAGTGGCGCCCCAGGGCAGCGGCCGAGGCTTCCGGCTTTGAGGATGGCTTAAACAGTAACAAATCATAGCTTCAGATGCCTTGAGCGGTAGGATCTCAAGAAGCCGTCCCGCCGATGGCTTGTTCCGCGCCAATTAATTTGGCGATTCTGATCTATGGCAGCATCTTAATCTTAGTGCGGCCGCGCCCCGTCGGCACCGTTGTGCATAATAGTGTGGAAAAACGGGAAAGAGGATTTTCACGCTTCATAAACGTCGCTGCTTCAACGACCTGCGTTCTTTAGCTTTGGAGTTCTTGAGGCTGCCGTTTGCACCAACAATCGGCATTGACAAATATCTGACAAGTGTTTACCTTTGCCCCCGTCGACGGCTGAAAGGGTTGGCTAAAATAAACCGTGGCCAGTCCAAAGTAAGCTGGGTGATTAGTTCGCCGGGGTGACTCGGCGAACGACCAGACCCGAAAAAACCGACTGCTCTGCGAGGGGTAGTTGGGGTTTGGAACTGCGAAAGCAGTGATCGCATCAAGGGCCGTGATGGTGCATACTCCACGCAGTCAGCTCCCTCGCAGGAGCTGGCGGCTAGAGCATAACCAAGATCACGGCCTTTTCCTTTTTTCCGGCCCGTGTTTCCCACCGCACTTCTTCCCCAGGATTTGTGAAAGCGCGTACCATCTATATTCTTGCAGATGGTGGCTCCCATGTCGGACAAGGTCTTCGGACTCAGCGTTAATCAAGTGATGGCGTACGCGGCGATCGCCAACGTGACGCTGGTCCTAGTCCTCACCACCATCAACATCTATTATGCGTGGCTTGCGAAGCGCCAGGCGGATGCGAGCAGCGCGCAAGTGGACTCATCCAACCGGCAGAGAGAAATTGCCGCGGAAACCCTCTCGATCCTGCGCAAACAGATTGAGCAGCAGCGAACCGCGGACCTCGCAACCGTAGGCTTGCAGTTGAAGGTTGCGATTCACACCATCGAAGACTGGCTTAAGCGAATCGGCTCGGTGGCGTTTCCGCAACTGCCGGACGAGATCAGGATTCTTCCCACCGACTTCGGCATCGCAACCCAACGAGCCAATGCGATTGATCCAATTGTTGCGGAGAACATGGGCGCGGCCGCGCTCTACGCCGGAGAGGCGGAAACCAACATCCGAATTCTGCGGAGCGGGAATCCAGCCAAGCCCGAAAGCTGGAAAGAGATGCAAGACAAAGCTACGAACAATTTGAACATTGCGAAGTACAAGCTGAATGTGGCTCGCACCCGATGGGAATCGACGAACGCGTAATCGTCAAATTGGCCGCCAGGCAAGCCAATCGGGCAATTTTGGACTGGCTCGATGCGGCGTTCGTATTGGCGTCTGACTTCCAGATAACCCTGCCGAAAACCTTGACCCGCGGGGGGTAGCGGAGGATAATTGCGGACCTGAAGTTCGATCCCACGCTCCTCACGTCAGTGATCAGCCGGGCGGCAATGATCGAATTCACGGCTTGCGCGTCTCCGGGCAAAAAGGAGTTCTGTCCATGAGCGAAGAAATCAACCAGCGCGTTGGCGACTACCAGATTCTTAACGAGTTGGGTAGCGGAGGGATGGGCCGGGTTTACCGCGTGCGAAACCTCATCTCTGATCGCATCGAAGCCATGAAAGTGCTGTTGCCTGATCTTGTTGGGCAGCAAGAGTTAGCCACTCGCTTCCTGCGAGAAATCAAGCTCATGGCCAGCCTCAACCATCCCAATATCGCCCAGCTTCGCACCGCGTTCACCGCGAATAACCAGTTAGTCATGATCATGGAGTATGTCGAAGGCAGCACTCTGGCCGACCGACTGGAACACGGCCCGATTCCGCTGCCCGAGGCGTTGAATTATATTGGCGCGGTGCTGGATGCATTAAGTTACGCGCACCACCAGCATGTGATCCATCGCGACATCAAGCCGGCCAACATTATGGTCACGCCCGAGGGGGCGGTGAAGCTCATGGATTTTGGGATAGCCCGCGCCGGTGACGGACACAGCCTGACCATGACGGGTACGACACTTGGGTCGCTCGGCTACATGTCGCCGGAGCAAGTTCAAGGGGAGGCTACGGACGCGCGCTCCGACCTGTATTCCGTGGGTGTGTCACTCTACGAAATGGTCACGGGGCAGCGACCCTTCCGGGCAGATAGTGATTTTTCTCTCATGACGGCCCACGTCAGGGAGCTGCCGAAGCCACCGGTCGAGCTGCACCCCGGCCTGCCCCTGGCGTTGAATGAAATCATCCTTATGTCCATTGCGAAAGACCCGGCGCAACGCTTCCAGTCAGCCGAGGCTTTTGCGAATGCCCTCAGCAGCGTGAGGACGGAGGCTGCGGCCGCGAACGCTGCCGCACTGAAAGCTTCCGAGGCATCCACGGTGGAGTGCACTATTCTTCCAAGCATTCCGGCCAACCCTCCGAAACAACCGGTTACACCGGCCCGCCCGATGGCGGACGCGAAGCCAGCCGTTTCAGTTCCGGCACCCGTTGTTACCCAGCCCGCACCTTTACCGGGCGGTCACCGGGGATTGTATATGGCACTCGGCGCGTTGATCGTGCTGGCCGTGTTGGTGGTTGGAGGAATCTACTTGCCGCGTCACAGCAAGACAGAAGCTCGACAAGGAGAAACGGAAAAAAGGGAAGCTCAGCCAACTGCGCCTGCCGCGACTGCGCCTGCCGCGGCCGTGCCTAACGCGGCTCTACCTAATGCCGTTCCCGCTGCCATGCAGCCGGCAACTGCGCCGGTGGCCGCCGTCTCCAAGCCGCAGACACCTCACACGACGCAACCGGCTCCGCATGCGACTGCGCCTGCGGAAGGAATCTCGAATGCGGCGCAGAACGCTCCAATTGCCGGTCAGGCTATGGTCCGTGAACCGAATCAAGTCAATCCGGAGCCGATGCCTGGGGTGCAGCCAGCGCCCGCGATCAACCGGGATGACGTGGAGCGTCAGGTCGATCAGCTTTCCAATCGCGCGGCCGCAGTGAACGGTAGTCTGGACAGGCTGCAACAGCAGCAGAGCGCGGCAGGATATGGTCTTCGCGGCGATATGGCAGCCCGGCAGGCGAGCATGAATACAAACCTGTCGAAGGCGGAAAGCGCAATGGAGCGCGGAGACTTGGCGACCGCCAAGAAGCGCGCGGATATGGCCGAGAGCGACGCCGAAGCGCTCGAGCACTTTCTCGGCCATTAACCACGGGAGATTGATCGCGGCAATTTGATCTCGGGAGATTGACCGTCCCGCTACTGCGTTACAGTCTTGACCGCGTCACCCGTCTTGAACCCCGATCCGGAAACTGGCGTGGCGATCGAAGAAACATCGTCCACATCCGTGACTTTTACCACTCCCACCGGCGAACTCAAGCGGCGGAGCACTTGCCCCGTCGCCGGGTCTTTGATTTCTTTAGTCACGCGTTCCACGTTGAGTTGATCGCCGACCTTCACCCCCGCCTTGGCACCTACATTAAGGATAAGCTGACCGCCATCGACTGCCGCGACCAACCCCTGCACCGTGACGGTTCGAGTCACGAGTTTATCCTTGTCCGCGATCACCTCCGTGCTGGTCTGCTCCACGGCGGCTTTCACGGCTTCCCCGATGATAGTGCTCTGGAAATCGCTACTGCCAAAATCAGCATTGCCGCCGCCAAATCCGTGCCAATTGCTGCCGCCCCCGAGCATCGAAGTGCTTTCGCGTTGCGATTCTCCTTTGCCCTCGGCCACACCCAGGATCTCGCCGGTGTCAACGTCGACGAGACGCGCAGTGAGAGCTACGATGGCTTTTGACTTTTTGTGGCCGAATCCTCCAATGCCCATGCCTGTCCAGTTTCCGCCCGTGCCGCCGAGGTTCGTATTCTTGGTCTCATTGCCGAATTGCGTAATACTGCCCACGATGATTGCATCCACGCCCAGCAACTTCCCGATTTTGGCTGCCGAGTTGGGATTGGCACGGTCACTGTTGGAGAAGTTCTGCTCCGCCAGAATCTTGTCGAGTGCCTTGCGTTCAATCACGGAGTAGCTGCCATCTTTGACGAGGTAGGTCACTAAGAGGTCCGAGATGCCCTTGCCAATATCGACGTCCTGCCCAAAAATTCCCGACACTCCGGCATGCACGGTAGCGTAGTCGAAGTCGAAAATAGCCACGCGTTTCTTGCGGCCTTGCGCCGTGGCCGCGGCTGGCGCCTGCGCCACTGCCGTGGCCGGCGTCTGCGTCGCCGCCGTGGCTTGCGCGGGAAGGGGAGGAGCGGCCATCAGGTTCGCTCCCGGCAGGCAAATGAAAGCTGACAACGTAAATAAACACAGTTTATGGCTCTTCATGCGGCCTCTTATCGGAGAGAGATTCGACGACCCCGTCCAGGCTTTCCGCCCGAAGGCTACCTCGGGATACCGTTCTTGTCAACACAAGTTATCCGTTCCAAAGCAGGGTTTTCCAGCAACGATGCGCCCCGACGAAAACGACAAATCAGCGGTGGCTGAGTTTCCACGCTGTGAATCCGTCGTGAATCATCCGTCCCGCACCTTACCCAGGGTGTGCTACGCGACTACACCAAGAGGCCATTTACCAAATCCGTTAGAAAACGTATTTTGGCGGCGATGAGTTTTTGGACAAACGGATTCCACAGCGCCTTGTGCGCCTTCAGCAGCTTGCAGTGCGATCAGTCGATGACGAGAGGCTTGGCCGTCAGAATCTTCCACCGGGGAAATCAAAAATGACAAACAACTCTGACTATTCATTCGCGATCATTCGCTTCAACGAGAAAACCTACATGTCGGGTGGGGTCGTTGCTGTGGTCAAAGGAACGGAGAGCGCTCAAAAAACGCTCAACGATTTCGAATGGTGCCAGAGCCAGGAAGACCGCGGCTCGGGTTGGCGTTATTTCCTCGAAGAAACCGATCTGCAACCCGGAATCGACCCGGCGAAGGCGACCCGACTTCGGCAACTACGGCTTGATCTTCAGGAGTCCCAAGCCAAGAGCCTTTAAAACCAACACCCGCCTCATAACTCCAATTCGGCAATCCTTTCTAGAAGTCGAATCAGGGTGGCGCACTCTTCCGAGGTCAATTGCTTTCGAAGCTTCTCCTCGGCTTCCCGCCGCTCTTTAATCAGATACTCCCGGTAGCGCGTCCCTTTTGGGGTCAACTGGACCAGAAGGGCCCTTCCGGAGGTCGCTTTTTTCTCTGATACCAACCCCTCTTGAATCATTGACCGGATACAGCGATGTACAACCGTGCGGTCGAAGCCAAGCAGAGTAGCAATTTGATTCTGGTTGAGCGCGGCCCCGCCTCGAAGAGTAGACAGAACAAAGCCGCGAGTCTGCGAGCACTGAGTCTTCTGTTCGAGTCGCTTCCCGATTGAAAAATAGGCCGCAGCCAGATGCAGCAGGACTGAGTCCTTCAATATCTCAGCCGGTATCAGCTTCTTTTCGACAACAATCATAGGACCGCGACCGTGGCGTCGAGAGGCCTGCGCCACTGCGGCTCAATCACATTGGCGTCCGACTTCTTCCCGATGGCGATGACCATTACGATCTCATGATATCTCGCGGAGAGCCCCAGGAATTTCGAGAGTCTGCGGCCGTCGAAGCCCTCCATGGGACACGTGTTCAGTCCTAGCGCTTCCGCAGCGATCATCAGATTTTCACAGGCCAGCGATGTACTCTTCGTCGCCCATTTGAACAATTCCTGCCGGGACAGCGGCGGCATCCCGATCACCATCCGCAGATTCAGCAGCCGAAACAAGGCCCGTTTGATCGCAGCAAACATTCCGAATGGCCCAGGCATGAACAGGATCCGGCCGATCTTTGCTTTCCGCTCGTAGTCGCGAATTTTTTCTTCGGTGAAGCTGCTCCTGCGCATCCAATCCAGCTGGCCTTGCGCCGTGGCAGACAGCGATCCCAGGTCTGCAACGGCCACGACCAGTGCGGAGGAGGTTTCTGCGGGCTTCTGTCCGAGACACAGTTTCGCCACTGCGACCTTCTTTGTCGCGGACCGCACCCAATAAAACTTGTACGGCTGGCTGTTAAAGCTTGAGGGGGGCATGGCGGGCTGCATTGAGAATTTGCTCGCGCAGCTCCTCGGGAATTTCTACGGGTTCAAAGACCTTAACTGCTCGCCTTTGAAAGATAGCTTCCAGTGTCGGGCTCATGGGTTGCCTCCATGTTGCTATTACAACATGCTGATGTTGCCTATGCAACATAAAAAGAATTGGAGTGCTTTAGGTTCGCTTTTGAAGTCGACGGTCGATGGTGCCTATAGTGTCAATCAGAAGACCGGCACACTCCGAGTAATATGGCAACCAGGCGATTGCCAGATCATGAGACAGATACTCCAGCAAGCTGGTACCGGCGAGATTGTGGTCCTGGATGTGCCCGCTCCTAAACTGCTTCCAGGATGCGTTCTTGTCCGGATGGCGGCATCGCTGGTTTCGGCCGGGACCGAGCGCGCCTCTTGCGAGTTTGCCGGCAAGAACCTGTGGCAGAAGGCCAACGCCCGCCCGGATTTAGTTCGCGAAGTCATCAGCAAGGTTCGGCGAGATGGTTTGTTCCCGGCCGTCGCCGCAGTTCGTAGCAGGCTCGATCTGCCGAACGCTTTGGGGTACAGCAGTTCTGGCACCGTCATTGGAATTGGACAAGGTGTGACCGATCTTAACGTGGGTGATCGGGTTGCCTGTGCCGGGGCGAACTACGCGGTGCACGCCGAGTTTGCTTGCATCCCGCGCCTGCTGGCCGCCAGGATTGGTTCTAATTCAACGGTGACCTTTGAAGCAGCTGCTTTCACTACGCTCGGCGCCGTAGCTCTGCACGGGGTTCGTACGGCGGATGCGAAGCTGGGTGATGTCGTCGCGGTCATCGGTCTCGGGCTTCTGGGTCAACTCACAGTGCAGGTACTCAAGGCTGCGGGTTGTCGCGTGTTGGGAATGGATATTGCTCCTGAGCGCGCAGAACTGGCGCTGCGCCTGGGCGCGGAGGATGTCTGTATCTCGCGCGATGGCTTGCGTGATCTCTGCCTGCAGCATTCCAACGGACATGGCGCCGATGCTGTCCTGATCACGGCGGAGACACTCAGCAGCGAACCTGTCGACGTGGCAGGAGAAGTGGCGCGCGATCGTGCCGTTGTGGTTGCGGTCGGGACGGTCGGCATGGACATCCAGCGCAAGCTCTACTTTGAGAAAGAATTGGACTTCCGGATTTCGCGCTCCTACGGGCCGGGCAGATACGATTCCGCCTATGAGCAGAAGGGACGGGATTATCCGATCGGCTACGTGCGTTGGACCGAAACTCGAAATATGGAGGCTTTTCTCCAACTTCTATCGGATGGGAAGCTCGATGTCCAATCGCTGATCACTCATCGTTTTCCTATCGAGCGCGCTCAGGGTGCCTATGAGTTGATAACGGGAAGGATGGGCCAGTCATTCCTGGGTGTGTTGATTACGTATCCCGAGCAGGCTGAACCTAGCCATGAAATCCAACTGGCCGGGAAGGGAACTCCTGCTACTCTTGCGCGCGAGACGTCAATGGGGATCGGAATTCTGGGTGCGGGCAGCTTTGCAATGGGCACGCTGCTGCCTGCAATCAAGCAGCTTGACCACGCGGGGTTGATCGGGATATGCGCTGCCAACGGCTCACACGCTCGTCACGCGGCAGAGAAGTTTGGCTTCCAGTACTGTACAACCGACGAGCAGAGAATCCTCGACGACCCTGACATCAACACGGTCGTGATCGCCACTCGTCATCATTTGCATGCAACCCAGGTATTGTCAGCGCTTTCGTCTGGCAAGAACATTTTTTGTGAGAAGCCGCTTTGCCTGACTGAAATCGACTTGGCAGAAATCGTTCGTGCTTACACGATCTCTTCCCGCTTGCTGATGATTGGTTTCAACCGTCGATTCGCTCCCATGGCAATCAAGATGAGAGCGTTTCTCAAACAAATACAAGAGCCGATGGCAATGCATTACCGAGTCAACGCGGGTTTCATCGCGCGCGATCACTGGGTGAACGATCGCGAGCAAGGCGGCGGACGTCTTCTTGGGGAAGTCTGCCATTTTGTAGACTTGCTGACTTTTATGGCCGGCGCTCTACCGATCGAAGTGCACACTCGCAGCGTGACCAGTCTCGAGCAGTACAGCGACGACAACGTCGTCATCTCGCTACGATTTGCGAACGGATCTCAAGGCGCGATCAGCTATCTGGCGAACGGCGACCGAGCCTATTCAAAGGAGCGACTGGAAATCTTCGGCGGAGGCGCGGTGGCCGTGCTGGAAGATTTTCGTCGACTGGAACTCGTGCGTCATGGCCGGAAACAAACGTTTCGTTCACGATTCCGCCAGGACAAGGGTCATCGCGGCGAGCTGGAGGCTTTCGCCGCTGCAGTCTGCGGCCGAGGCGAAGCGCCAATTCCGTTTGATGAAATTGTATCGACGACGCTCGCGACTCTACGCGCGGCAGAGTCGCGTTCTTTGGGACAACCAGTCGAGGTTGATGCGGCCGCATTCATAAATTCCAATTCGCAATCGCGCCGTGCCGTTTAGTGATCGCCCATGCGAGCCTGGACGGGCCACCCTCGGGCGAAAGATGCACGCGATAGTCCGAGCCACCCGCCCAACAGGTATCGACCATCAAATTGGGTAAGGAGCCGCCGTCGTCCAGAACAAGAACCGGCTGCGAAGGCGGATCAAGAGCGATTCGACCATTGCGGGTCATCGCGTAGATTAGCTGCTCACATCGACTACAAAAGTGTAGGTATTGGTGGCTCCGGCCTTTGAATTCCAGCTACCCTCGGCGCCGAATTGGAACACTGTTCCACGGGCAAAACGATAAGTGATCTTGGCCCCGGAAGCGCTGTGTATATTCACAGCATTGGCTAGAGAGTTGGGGAATCCCTCTGAAGGTAGCGGAAGACTCTGTGGGTACAAATCAAAAGATCCCTCGGATTCCCCGTCACCTACGGTGATCGTGATATGGATTGTGCCTCCATTCACAAACCGGCTCGCATCCAACAGGATGACGCGATAACTATGTTTTCCTCTCCCGGGCGCGACCAGCATTCCTTGTCCTGTTGAAGTTGAACCGGGAATTAATTGAATTAGCTCCGGTGTTGATGTTGCGACGAGGTCATCACCGGTGAGGACCTTCGCAGCGGCGGCGCCTTTCTGCTTGCGATTTGCACGAGCGGCATCGCCTAACGACTGCGCGTAACCCGTGTTGCCGATCAGCAGAGCTTCGATCAGCAGAGCAATGCAGAAACCTTTTCGAGCAACTCGCTGCATAGGGTTCTCCGTCGGATGATTTGGCAAGAGGATACTTCAGCGTGGCATCATACCGATAGTTACAGAGGTACCTGCCGATTCTTAATCCCAATGAACACCCAAAACAATATTATGATCCCTCGGCCTATTGCCAATGACACCGCTACCGGGCGGCACGTCGAAGAAGCCACGGCATCTTGCACTCCGATTCGGGGGACTTTAACCTGCTGAAGAAGATATTGACCGCTACACAAGAGCATCTCTCTGTACCGCCTTCTCCGGTTGCCGTAACCATGGAAGCTGCTCTACAAGCGACCCTCCATGGTCTCCCCCTTCGTATCTGCTTAATTAACATGGGGTTGCAGCATAGTTGCAAGCGCTTGCGAAGGTTGCAAGAATTATCAGTCTTGACCAGGTCCGTCCCACAGGCTACATTCGCTGTAAGTGGTTTACGGTTTTAGGTGAACGGGCCCCCTCCTGATAGTCGCCGATACCCAGTAAATTCCCCCCACGATAAGAAGATCAAATCCCCCAAAGTTTAGCCGGTAGGGAGAAAAAATGAATTACTCAACCCAGAAGTGGTGGGGTGTGGCAATACTGGCACTCTTATGTTTCGCGCCCTGTGCGTTCGCCAATAGCAATCTGACCATGACCGGTGCGGGAAATAATGTCATGGCGGGCGTGTACGTCGGTCCTTACACAGCTACCGTGAACGGCGTCGCCAATACGCCCGTCATTTGCGACGACTTCGCGGACGACAGCGTCATCGGCCATTCGTGGAATTTCACTGCAAACAACTTCTCAACGCTGGGAAGCGCGCTTTGGGGGAACCAGACCAAGACTTACGAGGCCGCGGCGTGGCTCACCCTTCAGATGCTCTCCTTGAATAGCAACTCGAGTAACGCCACCCAAGTGGGATATCTTTCGTTCGCCATCTGGTCGTTGTTCGATCAAAACGCGCTCAGCCATTTGAATTCGACTCAACTCGCGGGCGTGGACGGTTGGCTGATCAAAGTTCCGGGGAATTTGACTCCTGGTCAGTTTGCTAATTTTGTCCTGTTGACGCCACAAGGCTGCACCAACGGTCCAGGCTCTTGCCCGGGTCAGGAGTTCTTCGAGGTGATGCCTGAAGGCGGCTCCGCAGCGATGTACCTGCTCTTCGCCGGGCTGTCATGTTTTGCCGCCATGCTATTCCGGCGCCGACAAGCAACTGCGATGAGATCGAGCATAGGCTGATTTCGAGGCCCCACAGCGATTGCCAACAAGGGAAGCACCCTCCCCTTCAAAATAGTCGTCATGGAAGCGGGTTCCAGATCATCGGATACCCGCCGACTTGATGATTGCAGCGCCGATCGCGCCAGCGATCAACGGGCCTGCGATCGGCACCAGCGCATAACCCCAGTCTGAATTCCCTTTATTGCTGATCGGCAGGATAGCGTGGGCCACCCGCGGGCCAAGGTCACGCGCGGGGTTCATGGCATATCCGGTCGGCCCGCCAAGACTCAAGCCCAGCGCCCACACCAGAGCTCCCCACAACCCCGGGCCGAGGCCGAGTGCAATGCCGCTCGAGGACACAGCCCTGCTGCCGAAAGTGAAGCCAACCACAATCAAGCACGTAGTTGCGATAATTTCGGTCAGCAGATTGGCGGGAAGGTTGCGAATTGCCGGCACGGTACAAAAAATCGCCAGCTTCGCTTCCGCGTCCGGCGTTACTTTCCAGTGTGCAAGGTAGGTCATCCAGACCAGACTGGCGCCGGCGAAAGCTCCCAGAATCTGTGCTGTCCAGAAAAGGCCGAGGTTCGACCAATTTCCCGATAGAAGCGCCACGGTCAAGGTGATCGCCGGATTAATATGAGCATCGGGACTGCCGAAGGCGATGGCGGTGAAGATGCCCGCGAACACGGCTAGGCCCCATCCCGTTGCAATGACGATCCAGCCGGAGTTTTCCCCTTTCGATTTCTTCAGCAGGACATTCGCCACGACTCCGTCGCCTAGTAAAATCAGGACCAACGTACCCATAAACTCGCCCAGAAATGGTCCACGCATGGCCGGTCTCCTTCTTGATTTCGAAAAGGGTGCAGGCGATTTCGTTCCCAGACCGTAACCCAATCGGCTAAGGCGATTCCACCCAGTCGAGCGATCGCGCTACTGCCTTTTTCCAAAAGTGATAAAGGCGCTCGCGAGATTCTTCGTCCATCCTCGGCTCCCACTGTTGATCGACCGCCCAGTTGGCGATGAGTTCGTCGGTACACTGGAAGTAGCCGACTGCCAGTCCCGCAGCGTAGGCTGCGCCCAAAGCCGTTGTCTCCTTCACCAGCGGACGAACTACCGGCTTGGCCAGAATGTCTGACTGGAATTGCATCAGCAGATCGTTGACCACCATTCCGCCGTCGGTGCGCAGGACATCGAGCGCGATGCCGGAGTCCTTTGCCATGGCGTCAACCACCTCGCGCACCTGCAATGCGGTCGCCTCCAGAACGGCACGTGCAATGTGGCCTTTGTTCACAAAGCGGGTCAGACCGGCAATCACGCCGCGCGCGTCGTCCTTCCAGTGTGGCGCGTACAGGCCCGAGAACGCAGGAACGAAGTAGACGCCGCCGTTGTCACCCACGGTTCGGGCGAGCGCCTCGATGTCTGAACTCTTTTCAATGAGCCCGAGATTGTCGCGAAGCCATTGCACCAACGCGCCGGTAATCGCGATGCTCCCTTCCAGGGCGTAGCATGCCGGCTTTGTGCCGAACTTATAGGCCAGCGTGGTCAGCAGACCGAAGTTCGAGAACACTGCCTTTTCACCAGTGTTCATGAGCATGAAGCAGCCAGTGCCGTAAGTGTTCTTGGCTTCTCCTGGGTTGAAACAGGCTTGACCGACCAGTGCGGCTTGCTGATCGCCGAGATCGCCGGCGATTGCAACTCCTTCAACCGCCGGCAGCCGCGCAAGGCCGTAGACTTCGCTGCTCGAAACAATCTTCGGCATCATCTGGACCGGGATGCCAAAGTCATCCAAAATGTTCGCATCCCACTCCAACGTGTTGAGGTTCATCAGTTGGGTGCGGCTGGCATTGGTCACGTCGGTCAAATGAACACCGCCATGTGGGCCACCCGTGAGATGCCAGATCAGAAAACTATCGATATTGCCGAACAGTAGATCGCCGGCTTCGGCTTGCGCTCGCGCGCCCGCAACCTCTTCGAGGATCCAGCGAATCTTGAGCCCGCTGAAATAGGTAGCGAGGGGAAGGCCGGTCCGGTCGCGATAGCGGTCCTGTCCACCTTGAGCAGCGAACTCGGCAACTGCGGGAGCAACGCGCGTATCCTGCCACACAATCGCGTTGCAAACCGGCTTTCCACTTTTCTTGTGCCAGACTACGGTGGTCTCGCGCTGATTCGTGATTCCGATCGCAGCCAGATCGGCCGGCCGCAGTCCGCGGGCTTCCATCGCCTCGCGAATGACAGCATGCGTACGGCGCCAAATTTCCTCCGGATCGTGCTCGACCCAGCCCGGTTTGGGATAGATTTGCTCGTGCTCTTTTTGCGCACTGGTTACGATGCGTCCCGCGTGGTCGAACACGATGAATCGCGTGCTGGTCGTTCCTTGATCAATGGCGCCGATGTAGCTTGCCATCGTTGTCATCCTTTATAGGCAGCGGTTGAGCCGCAGAGTCTTGTTCCGAAAAAAGCCAGGACGCGAGCAAGTAGGAGTGCAGTACATTTTTGCCTGCTGGAGGTCGGTGGAGGACGGTTTTTCTTGTTCCCAGTTTGGGACGAAGTTTACTGTTTAGTACCGGGTACCCCCCTCCCCCCTTTGTCTGCAAAATCTAGAAAACAATCAATTTATATTTTGAATATGTGCTAGATCTTTGAGTTTACAGGAGTTACACGCAAAATCTAGAGAACATGGGAGTTACGAGCGGGCAAGCGATGCTCCTGCGTCCTGTTTTGGAACTGGGATCGGTTCAGAAGCCAGGCCATCGAGTGAATTCAATTGTCAAAGATCTATATTATCTTGTAGATAATGTATCTTGTTGTAGGTTATCGCACTTTGAAGCACGCAGTCAATGAGAAAGCGCGCCGTGAGCTCAGGGTTCAGTGTGCATCGAAAGGCAGCGCGGCCGTGATCGACCGAGGAACTAGTGTGAGGTGAGGTGCCGCTGCTGTCACGTTGAGCATCGGGCAATCCCGTGTCAATGAGCATAACGGCGATTTTTCGCCAATTGACTTCCCTGCAAAAGGCCGACTCCTCGCCCGCGATTGACGGGGTGGTGTACAGCGACGGCAAAAGTGCAACACCCCTGTCTTCCGATGTACCCCCGTGTGTCGGTGAGTTAACGTGCGGCGGGCGAGTGTGGCGCGGGGTCGAGCGTGAAACCAGGCGTTATCAGTGGGGGTTTCCGTGCTATACTTCGTCCTGACCGAGGACTCCTGCCTCGCCTCTCCCAGTGCGAGCCTCCTCGGACGAGGTGTTTTCTTTGTGCGACCAAGACGCTGGTCTATCGTGTATGCCTTGGCGTTGGTTGCCCTGACCTTACTGTTAATATCCGGTGCCTGGGCTCAGCCGAAGTACAAAGTGTTGGCCACCATCGACGGCGGACTCTGGAGCGGGTTGACTTTTGACTCGAAGGGTAATCTATACGGCGTCACCACTGGCGGAGGTGATTACGGGGTCGGATCAATCTTCGAAATGACGCGCAACTCGAAGGGCGTGTGGACGGTGACGACTCTGCACAGCTTCGACGGAACGGACGGCTCGTCTCCGAACGGCGATTTGATTTTCGACGCGGCGGGGAATCTGTATGGCACTACGCCTGATGGCGGCGCCTACGACGGCGGCACGGTATTCGAGCTGAGCCCCGGTTCTAGCGGTGCTCTACTCCTTCTGCGAGGTGCTCGGCTGCCCGGACGGAGGCGGCCCGTCTGCTGGTCTGGTTCAGGACGAGAGTGGGGACCTCATCGGAACCGCTGGCGCCGGCCTCTATTACATGGGGGTTGTATTCGAACTGACGCCGGGGTCAAACGGTTGGACGTACAGTGTTCTCTATAACTTCGGCTCCCGGTCGGACGATGGGTCCAACCCCAAGGACGCGCTAATCCTTGATAATGCTGGTAACCTCTACGGCACGACTTACTACGGTGGGGTCGGTGGGGGAGGCACGGTCTTCGGGCTGAAGCATAAGTCGACCGGCACTTGGAGGGAGCGTCTTCTCTACAGTTTCTGCCCAGGAGGGTTCCCTTGCAAGGGCGGCGAGGGGCCAACTGCGGGGCTCGTTTTCGACCGCTCAGGAAGCTTCTATGGTACAGCCCACGGCGGAGGGGCCCCCTGCGATGGGGAATTCTGTGGTGCCGTGTTCAGGCTGACCCGCACGCCGAACGGGGGCTGGGTTTACAGCGTGCTGTACGATTTCGCGAAACCACAGGATGGATTCGAGCCTATCACCGGGGTGGTCTTTGACAAGGCCGGGAATCTTTACGGCACAACCGCGACAGGCGGCTCCGGCCCATGCTACAACGGTTGCGGCGTCGTATACAAGCTGACGCCTCGTCCCAATGGCAAGTGGGAATACGCTGTTCTCCACGAATTCAGCAGTCCTTCCGAAAGCCCACCCGACGGCACGCTGATTCTCGATACTAAAGACAACTTGTACGGCACCGCACTCAGCGTGGTCTACGAAATCGCTCCGTAGCAACGCCGAAATTTTGTTTGTCGAGAGATTTCGATTTCACCGACGAAGAGTCTCTGTTTTCATCAGTTCAGGATTCTCGTTTTTGGACAAAACGCCGTCGAGGGACTCTCCCCCAGGTTAGCGACGCCCTGACAGAGCGCCCTGAGGAATGGGCGCGAACCTGAGGCACCGGCGCCGCCGAAATCAACGCCGGCTTAAACACGCATTCCAGCTACCTATCTCCGAATCCAAACTGCCTGAACTTTAGCTTTAAATTACCGACGTAATTACCGACGTAATTACTTGCTGTGCTAAACATCATTGTGGGTCGCCGCGGAAAACGCTGTGTTGATCCCAGTTTTCGTAACCTCGGCACTACAGTTCGAGACAACCATGTCAAAGAAAATCCTTGTCGTTGACGACTCCAAGACGGCCTTGATGATGGAGCGCGAGATCCTCGAAAGGCGTACGACCTATCTGTGCGTGACCGCGAGCGACGGGCAGGAAGCGGTTGAGAAGGCGCAACAGGAACGCCCGGACCTGGTCTTGATGGATGTGGTCATGCCCCGCATGAATGGATTTGAGGCCTGCAAGAGGATGCGTCAGCAACCAGGCACGCGCGATATCCCCATTGTTCTGGTCACCACTCGCGGCGAAGAGTCTTACATGGAAGCCGGATTCCAGAGTGGATGCAACGATTACATTACGAAGCCGGTAGATGGTGCAGAGTTAGTGGCGCTTTTGCAAAGCTATTTAGGAGAGTAGCTCAACCAAGAGTCTCGTCGGTTTGGCTGTATTAATAAGGACCTTCATGAAGGGTGACAAGCACAACAGATCCGGATCGAAGCCCTCTGGAGGCGAGATGAACGACCTGCGCCTGGAGGCCGCACGAAAGAGGTTGGCCGAGAGCAGAGGTCAAGAGGATGCTATCGAAGGCCTGCGCGAGATTGTGGCCAACTTCATCGGTTCGGAGGAAATTGTTTTGTTCAAAGTGGATCGCAGAAACGCGACCTTCCATGTCTTTTGGGCTTTCGGAATCGACCCCGAAGACTACGACCTGCCGCGAGCCCTGGGCGAGGCCGGTCTTCAACATGTGATGCGCGGTGAGTGCCACGTTGAGAGTCCGGCTCACAATCGCAACGGCGTCGTGGCCAAGGTCAGGGCGTTTATTCCACTCCGTTTCGCGAACCAGACCGTCGCGATACTTGCGATATTGCGTTTGCTTCCTCAAAAGGTCGGCTTCGACAGATCCGACATGGAACTGTTCAAAGTTCTTTCCGACCAAGCCGCTGGGCCTTTGTTTGGTCCAAATGCCCAGTCCAGTGCAGCGGCCGGAGGATCAGGGATCCGAGCATGAGCGAGGCCAAATTCAATCCCGCAGTCCTGCCCACGGAGTTCATGAAAAGTTTTGAGCACGCGGAATCTGAACAGGCCAGGCACTTTCTCTATCCGGGGCAGTTGTTCGTAACCCGCGATCCGATCGTCATCTCGACCATACTCGGATCATGCGCGGCCATCTGTCTCTGGGATCGGCACAAGAAGGCGGGAGGTATGAACCACTATCTTTTGCCTGAAGGTCAGGGTGAAGGGCCGAACCGATTTCGCTACGGCAACGTCGCCAATCCTGAACTTCTGAAACAAGTCCTGGCTTTGGGATGCGAAACCAAATATTTACAAGCCAAGATCTTCGGCGGCTCCTGCGCCTTCGGCAACGATCCTTTGCAGTCGCTCGGAGCCAGGAACGTTCAACTCGCGGAAACCTTTCTTCGTTCCGCGGGCATCCCCCTGGTTGAAAAAGAGGTTTCAGGAAAGCATGGCCGCAGGTTGGTTTTTCAGATCTCCGATGGTGTGACGACGATCAAGAATTTCGAGCAGGTGTAGAAGAACAGCGCTGCCGGTCAGCGCGGACGACGAGAGGAGGAACAATGGATTTGGCAGACTTTGATCGCGAAGCAGTGCTCGCGTCGTTCCTCGTCGAATCGGAAGAGGGCCTGGATTTGATGGAGCAAGCGCTGGTTCAGATGGAATCGAGTCCGTCCGATCCGGAACTTCTTCACAGCATTTTCCGCGTCGCTCACACTCTCAAGGGAAACGCAACCTCGTTAGAGATCAGTGAACTCGCAGGGTTTGCCCACGTCATAGAGGACCTGCTGGACGTTTTTCGTGAACAGCAAGCGCTGCCCGGGGCAGAGTTGATTTCGCTACTGCTGAAGGCCGTGGATGAGCTTCGTGCCATGGTCTCAAACGCGGCGGCGGCTGGGCCGCCCGAGCTTACGCCGGGCCAGCAAAAGCTCAGGAAGGAAATTGCGCGGGAGGTAGAAAAGCGGGCGAAAAGAGTGATGACAACCGGCGAGGCCAACCAGGAATCGAGTTCAGCCGTGAAAGTTGACATGCTCCCAGGCGCCAATCACCGCACGCTACGCGCCGATGTCGACAAGCTCGATCACATGTTGAATCTCACCGGGGAACTCGTTATCGCGCAAACCCGCCTGCGTCAGATGATCGAGAAGCTCGACGCCGAGCAAGGGCGAGCCATCCTGGAGATGCATCGCGAGGCCGAGCGCTTGTACATGGATCTGCAGAGTGAAGTGATGAGTATCCGCATGGTCCCGGTCGGTCCTCTGTTCCGCCAGTTCGTTCGTCCCGTGCGGGACCTTGCAAAAAGCCATGGCAAGTTGGCCCGTCTGGAAGTGGTAGGAGGAGACGTCGAAGTAGACACCACGGTGCTCGAACAATTGAAGGATCCTCTGCTGCACCTGTTGCGCAACGCGGTCGATCACGGTTTCGAAAAGCCGACCTTGCGCGAAAGCCAAGGCAAGAACCCTTGCGGGCTGATCCGGTTAACTGCAGCGCATAGCGGCGGAAACATCATCGTGAAGCTGGAAGACGACGGAGCAGGATTCGACCGCGCCAGCATTCTCGACAAAGCGAAACGACTTGGACTTTTGTCTGGTAAAGATGAGATTCGCGACGAGGAGCTCTACGATCTGGTATTCCGCGCCGGATTCTCCACTGCCAAGTCGGTGACCGATCTTTCCGGCCGTGGCGTCGGGCTCGACGTGGTGCGCCGCAACATCGACAATCTGCGCGGCACGGTGGAGATCTCGAGTGCAGCCGGCAAAGGCAGCACCATCACCATTCGCCTGCCGCTGACTTTAGCCATCATTGAAGGGTTCTCCGTCAGGGTTGGTTCCGAGACCTTTATTGTTCCTCTGGAACATGTCACCGAGTGCACGGAATTACCCGCGGAACAGCGCAGCCCGGAAGCTGGCGGGATCCTTAGCCTGCGTGGAAGCGCGCTTCCCTACGTTCGATTGCGGCGCGTGTTCAGTCTCTCCGGCGAGACTCCGAAGCGAGAGAACATTGTCGTCGTCAAGATCAATGAGTTCCACGCCGGAATCGCAGTCGACGAACTGCTGGGCGGCATGCAGACGGTGGTGAAGCCCCTGGGCAGGGCGTTTCGAGGCGTGCCGGGGATCGCGGGGTCTACGGTTCTTGGGGACGGTCGGATCGGATTGATCCTCGACGTTCCCAGTCTTCTGCGCGGAGTGATGCAATCGACTTTGCAAGCACAAGCTTAGAGAAACACGGCAGTCATTGGAGAGGTGAAGGACAATGAAAACCTGGCAAGATCAGAAAGTTGGCACGCGACTCGGGGTGGTCTTCGGGGCCATCCTCCTGTGCGTAATTGCGGTTGGCGGATTTGGGCTGAGCTGGCTTGGTCGCCTGAACTCCAACCTTTCGGCGTCGGTGCAGAAACGTTACAACACGGTTGAGTTGACGCACCAGACGATTGAGAACTCAATCACCAACGCGCGCATTACCCTGCAGCTGTTCGAGACCACGGATCCCGAAGAAGAGAAGAAATTGAATACGCAGAACGAGGCCATCAGCCACGAAATCAGCGGGCAGGTCGCGGAAATCGAGAAGAGCCTCAGCTCCCCACAGGAGCGAGATATGTTCGAGGTCGTCACCCAGGACCGGCAGGCTTATATCGCGGCTCGAAATAAAGCCAAGGCGCTGCTGGCCGACAAGAAACGGGATCAGGCGATGGCCGGGTTGCGGGAAGAGGTGATCCCCGCGCTCGACAAATATCGTGCCATGTGGGAAAAGTTCATTGATCTTCAGACGGCTTCCATGCAGCAAAGCATGAAGGAGAGTCAGGAAGCTTACGCTGTAGGACGCAGGATTGCGTTGTTCCTCCTGGCCGGCACTCTGTTCCTGGCTACGTTCGCGGCGATCAGTGTTACCAAGAGCATTACCAATCCGATCGAGCAAGCGGTCGAGCATGCGGAACGCATCGCCGCCGGCGATCTGACCAAAGAGATCCTGGTCACGAACAGCTCCGAGACGGGCAAACTGCAACAGGCCATGCGAGAAATGAGCAGCAGACTGTCCGGCATCATCCGGGACGTCCGCGAAGGCTCCGCGGCGGTTGCTTCAGCAGCTCAACAGGTCTCGGCCTCCTCGCAGAGTCTTTCTCAGGGAACCAGCGAGCAAGCTGCTTCGGTCGAGGAGATGAGCTCCAGCCTGGAACAGATGAACGCGTCCATCACCCAGAACGCCGACAACAGCCGGCAAGTGGAGCAGGCAGCGGCCAAGGGAGCCTCGGCGGCAGAAGAGAGCGGCGATGCAGTCAAAGAGACTGTCGAAGCCATGAAGCAAATTGCTGCCAAGACTTCAGTGATCGAAGAGATCGCGTACCAGACCAATCTTCTTGCGCTCAACGCCGCGATCGAAGCGGCCCGCGCAGGCGATCAAGGCCGGGGCTTCGCTGTAGTCGCAGTCGAAGTTCGAAAGTTGGCCGAGCGGAGTCAGTTGGCCGCGCAGGAAATCGGCGGGCTGGCCGGAAAGAGCGTCAGCGTAGCCGAACGTTCTGGCCAATTGCTTTCTGATCTCGTGCCTTCCATCAAGAAGACCGCCGAGCTTGTGCAGGACGTTGCCGCGGCATCCACCGAACAATCCGGCGGAGTGACGGAGATCAACAAAGCCATGTCCCAGGTGGACACGGTCACCCAGCGCAACGCATCGTCTGCGGAAGAACTTTCAAGCACCGCGGAAGAACTCGCTGCGCAGTCCGAACAACTGCAGCAGTTGATGACTTTCTTCCGCGTAGCGGGAGAGCAACCGACGAACCGCGGTGGCGATGGCAAGCAGCGCGTGGTCATGCCGCTAAACCCGCCATTCAGGAGCGACTTCGCCCAGCGCAGCCAGAGTAAGCCGGCGAACGGCAAGGCGGCGGAAGAAGCTAACTTCGCTCCGTTCTAAAACGAATGCTGCGTGGCCTGGGGCCCGCCTACTGGCTTCGTTGCCGGAAGAGCCGAGCGCATTCGACGAAGCAAACGGCAGAAATGCGAGGAGTGAAACTATGGGAGCGCCCAACCAAGCGAAGAACCAAGGGAAGAACCAACTCCCTTTGAGCACGGTGCAATACCTTACCTTCATAACTGCAGGGGAGGAATATGCGATCAGTATTGTGAAGGTGAGCGAGATCGTTGAGTACGAAGCTGTCACCTCCGTGCCCAACACTCCGCCGTGGATCCGCGGCGTCACCAACCTGCGAGGCCGAGTCGTCCCCGTGGTCGATCTGGCGGTAAAGTTCGGACTGCCTGCCAGCCGCATTTCAAAATTCACTTGCATCATCATCACCGAGGTGATGTTCCAGAGCGAGCAACTGACGATGGGAGTCCTGGCCGACTCGGTGAGCCAGGTCATCGATCTTTCCGCTGATGAAATCGAAGAGACTCCGCCTTTTGGCACTCGTGTCAAGACCGAGTACCTGCTCGGCATGGGAGCACTCGGCAAGAAGTTCTGCCTGATTCTTGACATCGACAAAGTCCTCTCCGCCGACGAATTGCTCGCCGTCACGGATTCGGTTGCCGACGGGAGCTATTCGAACAACGCGACACCCACCAAGGCAAAACACTTCGAGACCGGAGCATAACTCTTGCCCGCTGGAATCGCTCCAGGCAAGAATGCAGCCAAGTCCCGCTTCGGCGAAGCATGCCTTGAGCACCCACCTCATCTTTCTGTCAGTCCCGCGCTGTTCGAGAAATTCCAGAAACTGATCTACGCCGAGACCGGAATCTGGCTGGGAAGTTCAAAAACCGCCCTGCTGTGCGGGCGCCTCTTCCGACGACTTCGTACCCTTGAGATCAACTCGCTGCAAACCTACTACGAGTGCGTTTCACAGCCGGACCAGCACGAGGAACGCGCCCGGATGATCGACGCCATCACCACCAACGAAACTCGCTTCCATCGCGAGCCCAGGCAGTTCGAGTTCCTGGTACAGAGCGTATTTCCTCGTTGGCAGGCGGACGCCGAACGCGGATTGCGACCCAGGAGAGTGAAGATCTGGAGCGCCGGATGCTCTTCCGGAGAAGAGCCGTACACCGTGGCCATGTTGCTTGCCAGGCATCTTCCCGCCGAGCAAGGCTGGGACACACGGATTTTGGCCACCGACATCTCCACCCGCGTATTGGAAAAGGCGCGCAAAGGGATTTATCCCCTCGCCAGGTCAACGGAAATTCCTAAAGACTTGCTGCACGCTTTCATGTTGCGCGGAATGGCGGAGCGGCAAGGCGAGATGAAGGTGAAAATCGAAGTCCAACAAATGATCGACTTCCAGAGGTTGAATCTCGACCGGGAGTCCGATCTTGTCGAGGGTCCATTCGACGCGATTTTTTGCCGCAATGTTCTGATCTATTTTGACGCCGCTTCAAAACAAAGAGTGGTCACGAGCTTGATTCGTCATCTGATGGCTAACGGTCTTTTATTCGTGGGCCACGCCGAGAACCTGACCACCGTGTTCCCCCAGTTGCGCAGTCTTGAGCCAACCATCTACACGAAAACAGGAAACAACGAGGACGTGTCAGCAACGCGTTAAGGAGAACTTCCCCGGCCGAGGAAGGCGAAAAAAGGTATCACCTATGCATGGGTCACGTACGCACGGAGAAGATCTGCACGTTCTGGTGGTGGATGACTCGGCAATGGTTCGCCAGGTTATGCAGGGCATCTTGAACACCAACAGCCGTGTCAAAGTCACCGTTGCGGCCGACCCGCTGATTGCGTGGGTCAAAATGCAAAAGGAACCGCCCGACGTCGTCATTACCGACCTCGAAATGCCGCGCATGGACGGCGTGACTTTCATTCGAAAAATCATGTCGGAAATGCCCACGCCTGTCGTCGTCTGTTCCGGCCTGGCTGCTCGTGGCACCGAACTCGCGCTGCGCGCCCTCGAAGAAGGAGCGGTCGAGGTAATCACCAAGCCCAAGGTCGGCGTGCGCGACTTCCTGCATGAGTCGGCCGTCACCCTCGTGGATGCGGTCTGGAGCGCCGCGCAAGCGCAGGTCAGGCCGCGACCACGTATGCCGGCAGTCCCTCGTCTGACGGCCGACGAGGTTCTCCCTCGGAAAGCCAAGGTTCGCGCTGCCGCGGTGCCGAACGGGCTAATCGCGATGGGTGCCTCGACCGGCGGAACGGAGGCCTTGCGCGTCTTCCTCGCGGCCATGCCCACCGACTGCCCTCCGATCGTGATCGTCCAGCACATGCCTGAAGTCTTCACTCGGGCATTCGCGGAACGCCTGAACAAGGAATGCGCAATCGAAGTCGAGGAGGCTCGGGATGGCGACCAGTTGCAACCCGGCCTGGCATTGATCGCTCCCGGCAACCGTCACATGCTGGTCAATCGCGCCGCCGAAGACCTAGTCGTCCAGATCATCGATGGTCCACTGGTTTCGCGGCATCGTCCCAGCGTTGACGTCCTCTTTCGCTCGGTGGCATCTTCCGCCGGCTCAAACGCGGTCGGCATCATCATGACCGGCATGGGCGACGACGGCGCCCAGGGCCTCTATGAGATGAAAGAAGCTGGAGCCGCCACCATCGCACAGGACGAAGCCAGCTGCATCGTATTTGGAATGCCTAAAGAAGCGATTTCTCGCGGTGCGGTCAGCTTCGTCGTGCCTTTGGAGCAGATCGCCAGCACCGCCCTGAACCTTCCCAGCAAGCGGGCAGGCTGGAACGAAGAGCTGCAGAAACGGTAACGAACTCGGTAATTGCCCGGAGTGGATTTCAGACGAGGGAGCAAGCCAACTATTCGCCCCGACTGCCGGAGAGTAGTTGGCGAGTTGACTTGGCCAAGCCGCACCTTAATGCTTCAGCGCGAATGCTTCAGCGCGGCTTGAGCCTACTGGCGCCAGCCAAGGTGTTCTTCGTGTCCCTTGAAGATCTCGTGAAGCAGATGGATGAAGCGCTGCTTCACCGTCAGAGGCTGCGCCTCGGACGATTGGGTCGTCTCAGCTTTTACATCCACTTTCGGTTCGCGTGCGGTAACGGCACCAGTAGCCATGCGTATGGCCTCCCTTAGAGTTTAATTTTGATCACCTTTGTCGCTTGTACACGCGCAGACTTCGCGCCAATCGTCGGCCGGGAGGAGGTCGGAAAAGCGTCAACTGAGCCCCAATTCTAAGGAGGTTCTAATCCTGGAGGCAGATCACCAACGGCATAGCCCTTCAGATGGAGTTGCGACGAGCGGCGAGTTGCAGGAGGGGGTCTCTACTGTGCAAGCGGGGGGCCGTCGGGCGGAGGCACCAGCGTCGGACCCCCTCGAGTGGTGTCCTCTCGCCGCTTCCCCTTTTCCGGTCCCCCGCGTGTCTAGCGTAACCGCGGATGACCTCGGGTCGCAGTGATCCCCGTCACTCTTCGTAGTTCGCCGATTCTGCGCCGGCACCGGATAGCGAAAACACTACCCAAGTTCCCGCGTAAAAAGTGGGCAACCCATGTCAGCGAGTGCAATAGAGATTTTTCGACAAAATGCGAGAAGGATTGCTGGACGGCAGAACAAACTGACTTTACAAAGCGTTTGGACATAACTACAATTTCTGGCGCGCGGGGTGCCAAGTCGTTTCACGTGGTCAGTTGGAGGAGTGTCATGAGAGGAAGTCTATTTATGCTGGCGATTCTGATGGTTGCGCCAGTTCTTGCTCAGTCCCCAAACCCAAAAACTCACCAGACAATTACCGGTTGCCTGACCAGCACCGGCAGCAGTCATGAATACCAACTCGTGGACGAAAAGGGAGTCACGAGCATCGTCTATAGTACAACGGTTCACCTTAATTCCTATGTCGGAAAGTCCGTCAGCCTCGTCGGAGATCAATCCGCGACCCCAAGCACGGATACGGGAACGGGGCGACCGATGCCCCACTTCAAGGTTGTGAAAGTGCAGCCAGCATCTGGCGACTGCAAAAAGTGAAATTGATTAATGGCGGTGCCTTCGCTGAGTTACCGCACGTGTCCGACAGCGCGGGAGACGGCTCCACAGGTTAGGTGGATGATGACGCGGCGGCACATCGTCTGTGTCATTGCGGTGCTGTGCGGTTGCGTTTTGGCTGTTCCGGCTAGGGCGCAGCAACAAGAGCTGCTCGAGGACCCCGAAGATGAGAAGCAGATAGGGCTCTGGCTCGATCAGGGAATTTCCACTGGCCTTTCGGCGAACAAATCTCTGGATGTCGAATTCCACGAGCGGTTCGACGAGGGAGCGTCCAACCTGTACGAGTACTTCGTTCAAGGCGGCCTTGCCTTCCGTCTGCGGCCGTGGTTCACGCTGATACCGATTTATCGTTACCAGCGCTTTCCGGGAAATCCCAACATTGCTTACGAAAACCGGCTGCAGCTTAATCTCACCCTAAGCACATCGCGTGGCCCGTGGCGGCCGATACTCCGCACGCTCATCGAGGGACGTTTTGTTGATAACCGGCCTGCTTCCGCGCGTCTTCGATTTCGACCGGGCATCGAATACACCCTACCGCTTCGCATGTCGCGGCGGCCGGTGCTGGTCGTGAGCAACGAGTTCTTCATCGTTCCCGGAAACAACCCGTTCGCTAACGGCGGCAGCAGCTTTACCCAGAACCGATTCCAAGTGGGAGTACGATTGCCTATCGCCGATTCGTTTTCGGTTCGGCCCTATTACTTATTACAGTCGGTTAACCTGCCTGGCGGCTGGGACACAAACGAAATCTTTGGTATCTCGCTCGCCTTTAGGATCCCGCGCAGGACCAAGACAGTCCGCCCGCGACCGCCGAGCTGCGCCCTACCTTGCGAAGTTCCGAATCCAGAAGGGCCATAAGATGTGGCTGAGGAAGTCACGGGTTTTCGCCTTAGTGGCCGCGTCCAGATTGTTTCCGGCCTGATCGACCGGGCATACCAAGATGGCAGAATGGGTCAACTGTCGTATCGTAACCGGGCCATTGCGCTCAAAACCCAAACCCTGATGGACGGCGATCTTTCACAACCCTTTCTGAGTGGCGCCAGCCCTGCGGCTAACATTGACTTGCACATTTTGAAGACGTAGGATTCTGCTCCAGCGATCGAGCAAACCATCTCCCACTACCGCATTGTCGAAAGCTCCGCGGTAGCGGATTTCCGCGGAACAGTAAGAGAGGACAGAATGCGTTCTTTGACACGCCGAAGTTTCATGCGCATCGGCGCAGGTTCCGTAGCTGCCGGAGCTGCGGCAAAAGTCACCCTGCTGGAGCCGGCCGCGCTTTGGGGCCAAGGCCGTCCGGTGGCGCCGAGCGACACGGTCCGGTTTGCATCGATTGGCACGGGCACGCGCGGATGCGAGTTGCTGGCGGCGTCGCTTGCCGTCCCAGGTGTCGAATGTGTCGCGGTCTGCGATCTCTACGACAGCCGCCATCAGGCCGGGCAAGAGGCCGTGCAGAAGCAGGTCCCCGCTACGCGCAACTATCAGGAAATCCTTAACCGTAAAGATGTAGACGCGGTGATCGTAGCTGTAATGGACCATCAGCATCGCCGCATCGTGGTGGATGCCTGCGCCGCCGGCAAGGACGTGTACTGCGAAAAGCCGATGTCGCACACCGTGGAAGATGGCTTCGCCATGGTGGATGCCGTGCAGAAGGGAAATCGCATCATGCAGGTCGGCAGTCAGCGCGTCAGCTCGATCGTCTACGAGAAGGCGCGCGAGCTCTACGCGTCGGGGGCGCTCGGAGATGTGTTCTTCATCGAAGGCTCGTCCGACCGCAACTCGCCGAGCGGTGCCTGGGTCTATCCCGTTCCGCCCGACGCCAGCGAGCAGACCATCGACTGGAATGCGTTCCTCGTGGGCGCGCCGAAGCGGCCTTTTGACGCCGCGCGCTTCTTCCGCTGGCGTTGCTTCTCCGACTACGGCGAAGGGCTGGCAGGAGATCTGTTCGTCCACTTGCTCTCGGGAATCTTCTTCATCTCCGGAACGAACGAAGCGCCCAAGCGAGCTCAAACCAGCGGCGGACTGTTTCGCTGGAAGGACGGTCGCGATTTCCCCGATGTAATCGAGACTCTTTATGACTTCCCGAAATTCCGCGTGGTGCTGCGCTGCAATCTCAATAACGCCGGCGGTGAGCCGATCAAATTCCACGGCACCAAAGGCACCATGGAGGTCATCGGGCAAACCCTGACCTTCACTCCGCAGGACATAACTCCCAAGCCGGAAACCTATTCGACGAAAGGCTGGCCGGAGCGCCTGCGCAAGGAATATCTCGCGCAGTGGGCGGCGGAACATCCGCAACCCGCACCGCTCGATTATCAGGTCGTCGAGGCCGAGACTTTTACCGCACCGGATGGTTACAGTGACGTTTCCGCTCACGAGGCAAATTTCTTCAACGCAGTGCGAACCCGCAAGCCAACGGTCGAGAACGAAGACTTCGGCAACCACGCCGCCATCGGCTGTCATCTAGCCAACTACGCCTATTTCAAGAACACAATCGCGACATGGGATGCCGCGGCCAAGACCATCCGGGGATAGGCCCACGAGTTTTGAACACAACATCTAGCCCGACGTCATCCTGAAGGCCCAGCGGGCCGAAGGATCTGGCGCGGACTATTTCGCGCAGGACCTAGGACCGGCGGGGGACCTTCCGCAAATTATCCCAACCGCGCGGCAACGGCGAGTTTTTGGCCTTGACCTCGACTTCCAACTCCGATAACGTATGAACACATAGGTTATCTAGAAGATAATTCGTGATCTCCGACAACTTGTGTAGCCGCGAAGCGGCGCAAGAATGCAGCCCACGGCGGTAAAGCCGTGGGTAAAAGCGGAATACCGATAAGCTCCCAGCGGGGCGAAAGAGGTTTTGAGTCGCTGAAATGCAGGATGCGAGTTCGATCCGCCGCCCCGAAATGGAACAAGGTGCGTCGGACGCAACGATAACTCTAATGTTCTCTGGATTTTGCCTGTAACTACCTGAAGAACCGTAGATCTACAAGAGAAGAAAATTTCAGGACCTTTGTTTTCTAGATTTTGCGTTAGACAGAGAGTTTTTTTTCGACTAGTAATTCAGCAAGCCTATGCCTCGGATTTCCAGAAGGACCTTTTTGAAAACCGCTTCCGCCTCGGCTGCCTGCGCGGGGTTATGGAACAGCGCGCCCTGGCTGATGGCGAATGCCCTGGGCCTGCCGCTCGGAGTGCAGTTGTACTCGGTGCGTGATCTGTTGCCCAAAGACTATGAAGGAACGCTCAAGCAGTTGGGCGCAACGGGTTATCGCGAGGTCGAAGCCGCCGGCTTTTTCGACCACACCCCCAGCCAGGTCAAGCAAGCGATGGATCACGCCGGTCTGCAATGTGTGAGCGCCCACTATCCGATGACGCAACTTAACCCGAAATTGGACGAAATAATTCAGTTTTGCAAAGATTTGGGGCTGAATTACATCGTTTGCGCCGCGCCCATGTTGAAAGATCCGTCGCGCGTGAAAGACCCGGGCTCTCGCGCGGCCAGGGAAGCGATGACGCTCGACGACTGGCGCTGGAACGCCGAACAGTTCAATCGCATCGGGGAGCGAGTACATGCGGCGGGGATGAAGTTTGCCTATCACAATCACACTCCAGAGTTCCGCTCCGAGAATGGCGTTATGTTTTATGACGAACTGCTTCGTTTAACTGATCCGTCGAAAGTCGCGATGGAGTTGGATTGCGGCTGGGCGATCGTTGCGGGACAGAATCCCGTGGACCTGCTGACGCGCTATCCTACGCGCATTTCCATGCTGCACGTGAAGGATTTCAAGATCACTGCCTTAACCAGCCCGTCGAACGCGCCACCCTCGACTGAGTTAGGACGAGGCACGATCGACTATCATCCTATTTTTGCGGCGGCCAAGAAGGCGCATATCGAGCATGCCTTCGTTGAGCAGGAAGAATTTGACATGCCACCAATGGAAGCGCTGAAGATCGACGCGGACTACATGCGCAACTTCACCGCGTAAACGTATTTCCGCGGATTTCTGGTACCTTTGTGTACCTTCGTGTCTTCTGTGGTTCAAGCCCTTCGCAAAGTCAAACACGAAGCACACAAAGGATGAGCCACCCTAACGCAGAGCGATCCGGATCACCAGATCCAAGCCCACCATCAACACAGCCGAGGCGGGGATCACGAGCAGCGCCTTCTTCAGCCGTAACGGGTCGCCGCCAGCGATGGCCCCGATAATACGCGAGCTGACCGCGAGGCCGGTCCATCCACAAGTAATGACGAAACCGATCGCCGTTCCCGTCATTCGAGGAAAGGCATCTCCAACGATGGCGATCGTGGTAGGGAAGACCGGCGCCATGGAGAGCCCGCTCAGAAAGACCAGGACGCCGGCTGCCGCAGGCGTGCTGGTCCGGAGGGCCAGGAAGGTCGTCACTGCCATCGCGACAGATCCGATCAGCGTGACGGTGATAGCCGGCACGTGAACCAGAATCGGCACGATGCCGGCGCGGCCGATCAACAAGCCGAGCGCGAATCCCAGGGAAAGAATGTTGAGCGCGCGCGATTCGGGGATGCCCTGCGCAATGAGATGACGGACCAACCAGTTCCACATGCCCACTTCGCAGCCGATGTAGAGAAAGAGGAAAAGCCCGATCACAAATAGCAGTGGACGCCCGAGCACTGGACCCGCGTCCGCGAGCACAAAACCGCCTGCGCCGGTGGGCGCAGGCATTCTGGTGAACATCTGGATCACCAGCGTGACCACCGTGAGAGATGCGACGGTGTAGCAGAGGCGAACCCAGTTCCGCCCAAACAGATTGGCGGCGATGAACGGTGTGGCAAGGCCACCGAGTCCGAAAAAGAGATTGACCAGGTTCAACGCGATGCCGCGATGCGCTTGGCCGACGTCGCTGACCAGAGCATTCGCGGCGGTCACGAGGGTGCCGCCGCCTACGCCGAGCAGGAACATCAAAAGCAGAACTGCGCGGAAGCCCGGCGAGCGTGGCAGGGCAAAGAGTGCGATCGAGATGAAGGCGAGTCCGAGGATGAGGCCAAGCTTCTTGCCTTCGTTGTCAATCAGCGGGCCGGCGGCGAGCGAAGCGAGGATCAGTCCGAGCGCTTGCGCAGAAGCGATGGTGCCGTTCTGGCTGGGCGAGAGGTGGAAGCGCTCAGACAATTCGGGCAGGATGGTGCCCAGCATCGCGGCAATCATCCCGTAGATGAAGATGGCGATAATGGCGGCGAACATCAACACGCAGCGGAGTTCCTTTCAATCGGCGGTTGCAAGCCCGGGAACATCGATCCAGCTTCGTCTCCGATGGCTCTGAAGCACGGCGTCGAGGATGGTCAGTTGCCGCAGTCCGTCGACAAACTGCGGGTACTCGGGCGTAGCGCCCGGTGTAGCAATCGAAGCATAGAAGCGGCGGAAGATCTGCTTGAAGGTGTCGTCGTAGCCTTCGCTGTGTCCACCGGGAAGATCGGCGTAACTTCGCGCCCCGGGCTTGAGCAGCGCCGGATCTTTAATGAAGACTTCATTGCCGGCGTCACGGTGGCCCACCCATAGTTCGTCGGGACGTTCCTGGTTCCACGCGACCGAAGATCGTGTTCCATAGATTTCAATGTTGAACCGGTTCTTCCGTCCAGCGGACACCTGGCTGGCGATAACGTTGCCGCGCGCCCGCGCGCCCATGTGAAATATGACTGCGCCGAAGTCTTCAGTCTCGACAACGGTTTCGATGTAGTCCTCCGGTCCCAGTAGCTTATTGGCGAAGGTTTCGACTGAATGTTTCGGCTGCTTGCGCGTGGAGTGAAAGGTCTGGAGGTCGGCGCACAAAGAAGTAACACGCAGTCCGGTGACGTGCTCGGCCAAATCAAACCAGTGCGACCCAATGTCGGCCATGCAGCGCGACGGACCGCCGGTTTTGGCATCGACGCGCCAGTTCCAGTCCGTGTCGTACAACAGCCAGTCCTGAAAGTATGTGCCCTGCGCCACGAGAATCTCGCCGAAGTCCCCGGCTTCGCGCATCGCGCGCATCTGCTGCACCATGGGATAGAAGCGCAAATTGTGACAGACGCAGTTGCGCACTCCTTGCTGCACGGCAAGGGAAACAAGTTCTTCTCCCTCCTCAACAGTCGTGGCCAGTGGTTTTTCGCAGAGCACATGCTTGCCTGCCTGAAGCGCGTCCTTGACCATGGGGAAGTGCTGCGCGTTCGGCGTGCAGATGTGGACCACGTCGATCGCCGGATCGCGCAGGACTTCGCGATAGTCAGTCGTGATGGTGGGAATGGAAAAGCCGGCGCCCAAGCGTCGCGCAGCCTCTACGTCTCGACCTGCAATGGCAACGGCTTCGACTGACTCCAACCGCCGCACCGCTTCAAGATGAACCCGGCCCATGAAGCCGGTGCCGAAGATTGCTGTCCTGATTGGTTTCACAATGTTTCCCATAGCGGTTTCTAGACCCACCATGCAGCGGCCGGTTGCTCGCGGATCACGATGCCGTTGAGGAAGTGGGCCGCCTTGGTCAGGCCCTCTTCTGGCGAGAGCAGGCTGTCCTCGTGCTCGATGGAAAGCACGGAATCGTAGCCAAACATTCGCAACGTGGAAACGAACTCGCTCCACCACTCGGCGCCGTGACCGTAGCCGCAGGTGCGGAAGATCCAGCTACGCTCGCGCTCTTCGGTGTACAGCTTTGTATCAAGTACGCCAGTGCGCGGCAGATTGGCAGCGTAGATCTGCGTGTCCTTGGCGTGGACGTGGAAGATGGCACCCTGAAGCACGCGGACGGCCGCGATGGGATCGATGCTCTGCCAGAAAAGATGGCTGGGATCGAAGTTGCAACCCACGCTGGGGCCCGCAATCGAGCGCAGGCGGAGCATCGTCTCTGGACTATAGACGACGAATCCTGGATGCATTTCGATGGCGATCTTCACGCCATGGTCGGCGGCGAACTTTGCGTGCTCGATCCAGTAAGGCGCGACCACTTCGTTCCATTGCCAGTCGAGTACCTTGAGGTAGTCCGGAGGCCAAGGGCAGGTGACCCAGTTGGGAGCGGTGGCGTGGGGAGAATCGCCGGGGCATCCTGAGAAGTCGATCACGACCGAGACGCCTAGCTTCTCAGCCAGCAGGATGGTCTTGCGGCTTATACTCCGGTCATGCTGCGCGCGATCTTTATCTGGATGCAGCGAGTTCCCATGAGAACTTAAGGCGCTGATGGTGGCGCCCTGATCGGCCATAACTTTCTTGAACTCGGTCAGGGCGGAAGGATCTTCGAGCATCGAGAGTTTGCAGTGGGCGTCGCCGGGATAGTTGCCGGTGCCGAGTTCGACGGTATCAATCTCGAGCGCTTTGAGTTTCTTGAGTACGGCGGGCAGTGACAGCTGCGACAGCAAGGGAGTAAAGACTCCAACGCGCATAAGGATTTCTCTCTCCTCGCGGATGTATGAGGCTGCGCGAAATGAATGCGCACAGGACGGAGATTGTACCTGATATCAGATGGCGGATGAGAAATGGCCGTTAAAACGAGAATCCCGTGTGCGAGCTGTTACGGCTCTTTGCGACAATGATCCTTCGCGAGACTCTCAGATTATGTGGGCAAGGTGCAGGGCGCCATACCACATCCAGGCGCCAACAACTGCCCAGAGAAAGGGCCAGGGATTGAGGCCAAAGCGGATCGGGAAGGCCCGGGGACGACTCTTCTCTGCGCTCATCGATTTTCACTCTTGTTGTATATGACGGATACACTAAGGAGAATGCCAGACTCAAAGAGTGGAGTCGCTGCTCAAGATCAATCTCGTGCTTGCGCGGAGGCAATAAAGAAAATCTGAACGCAGCAATTTCTTTCGGCTGATCTGTTTGCCAAACCAAATTGGGAATATTACGTAAAGCCTTGTGTATTAACAGTTTACGGCAGATGTTGCAAGCGCTTGCAACTAGTTGCAAGAATTCTCAGTCTTGACAGGTCGGATGATGAGTATAGACTCGCGGAAGCTGTAGATTTGTAAAGCTGGAGAAGTGTGATGCGGTCTTTGAAGTTGGCGAGCGTTAGCGCGCTGTTCGTGGTGGCTGTGTCGTTGTCTGCGTTCGCGAACTCCAACAACGACAGTTTTAGCAACGTAAATCTCACTGGCGTTTCTGGTACTGTTTCCGGTTCCTTCGTGTTTAACTCCACCAGCGATACTTTTTCCAACATTTCGCTGTTGTTCAACGGCGGTGTGTTTAATGGTGGTTCCGCATCCGACGGCGGAGGGAAGGCCACTTGCTTGCTTGGATTGTGCGGATTCTCCTGGCAAGCGCAAGCAAGTGACGGGGCTTGGGTCACGGACTCTATCATCGTTAATCTCAAGACCGGTCAATTCCTAGATTTGGGAGGGGTTTATCAGGGAAGAAACGACGGAGACTTTAAGTATCTGTCGGTTCCCGAAGGTGGGACGCCGATGCCCTACCTCCTGCTGTCCGGATTCGCCATCCTCGTTGGAATTCTAATATCCGGGAAGCGGCGCCGCATTTTACGTACTGTCTACCCCAGCTGACGAACTCCGCTCCAAAGCTGTTCTCGTTGATTTCTATCTCCAGTAGTACTCTCTTAGCGTTGCCGTCGTTCTTTACCGACACTCGCCCGTACGCTTTCACTTCTCTACTCTCGTCACATTGCTCGCGTAGAATTCTGGCTCCTCGGCTCGATACACACTTTGCCAACCAAAGGCTGGCTTTCGTTGACTTGCCTGCTTTGCAGACGTAGGATTCTTGCTTCCAATGATCGGGCGAACCATTTCGCGCTACCACATTATCGAGAAACTCGGCGGCGGCGGGATGGGGGTGGTGTACAAAGCTTCGGACACGCGGCTGCATCGCTTCGTCGCCCTCAAGTTTCTTAGTGAGCAGGTTGCGAGTAATCAGCAGGCTCTCGCCCGCTTTCAATTCGAAGCCCAAGCCGCATCCGCACTGAATCATCCCAATATTTGCACGATTCATGACATTGGCGAGCAGGACGGCGAAACCTTCATCGCCATGGAGTTTCTGGACGGGTTGCCTCTGGCACACCGTATTGCAGGGCGACCGCTGGAAATTGAACCTCTGTTGACGCTTGGAATCGAGATCGCCGATGCTCTCGATGCCGCCCATACGCATGGCATCATCCATCGCGATATTAACCCGGCCAACATTTTTGTCACCAAGCGCGGCAACGCCAAGATTCTGGACTTCGGTCTAGCGAAGCTCACGGTAGGACACGAAGCCAGCGTCAGCGGCAATACGTTTGGGGGCGTCACGCAGTCGCCGGAAGATGTCGCTCGCTCAGGCTCTGCTCTGGGAACTATCCACTACATGTCGCCGGAGCAGGCGTTGGGGCGACCGCTGGACGCCCGCACCGACCTGTTCTCTTTCGGGGTCGTTCTCTATGAAATGGCGACGGGCGTGCTGCCTTTTCAGGGACAGACGACGGCCGCGTTTTTCGAGTCGCTCATTCACAGCGAGCCGGACGGCCCTTTGCGATTTAACCCGTCGACGCCGCCCGAGCTTGAGCGCATCGTGAAGAAAGCCCTCGAGAAAGACGCGGGGTTGCGATATCAAACAGCCGCCGAGATGCGCGGCGATTTGCAGCGCCTGCGCCGGGAAATATGGGCAGGACAAGCCCAGCTTGCCGGGTCCACCCCCAGGGCGCTACCGGATTCGAAGGAGAGAATCCGCGCCATGTTCGCTGCAGCCGAGGCGACCGTTCAACCCAAGGTCAGCGTCGCGACATGGGTAGCATTGGGTCTGGTTGCGGCCGCTGTGTTGGTTGCGCTCACGGTCTACATACGATCGCCAGAGCCGCCGCCGACTGTGGTTTCGTCAACGCAGATTACAAACGACGGCACCTCCAAGCGCTCGCTGGTTACGGACGGCGCGCGGCTGTACTTTTCCGAATATGTGAGCGGCCACTCGGTCCTGAGGCAGGTTTCGACTTCGGGCGGCGAGACGGCGCCCGTACCTATCTCACTTCCGAGCGCCGATATCTACGATTTTTATCCGCGACGATCTGAATTGCTGGTGAAAGGCGTGGCGGAGGGTTCGGAGACAGAGTCCCCAGTTTGGGTATTGCCGTTGCCCGCCGGGACGGTGCGGTCTGTCGGAAGCATCCTTGCACATGCAGCCGCGTGGACGCCCGATGGCGAACACATCGTTTATGCCCGGAACTCAAGTTTGTACGCGTGCAATACCGACGGAACCGATTCGCGGGAACTCATCACCGTACAGGGAGTACCTTTTGCGCCAAGATTTTCTCCCGATGGGCAGCGCTTGCGTTTCACCATAAGGGATACCAATCAACGCACGTCTTCATTGTGGGAGGTTTCGGCCAGCGGCAAGGATTTGCGCCCGGTGTTGCCGGAGTGGAACAAACCCGCGCAAGAGTTCGGCGGAGCGTGGACGCCCAATGGAGACTACTTCCTGTTTGAATCAACTCGCGACCACACCCAGAACATCTGGGCCTTACGCGAGCGTGCCTCCCTGATTCGCAAGGCAAGTACTGAGCCGACGCAGCTGACGGTGGGACCGCTCATGTTCAGCAGTCCGACACCGAGCCCGGATGGAAAGAAGCTGTTCGTGATTGGCCAGCAGCGGCGGTTCGATTTGATCCGCCTGGATACTAAATCGCCGCAGTTCTCCATCGATCTTTCTGGTGTGTCAGCGGGCGAGGCTGATATCACGCGTAACGGTGAATGGATTACGTACGTGGCCCATCCGGAACTGACGCTGTGGCGAAGCAAGCCGGACGGAAGTTCCCGGACCCAACTCACGTATTCGCCAATGCAGGCGCATATGCCGCGCTGGTCGCCGGATGGAACCCAGATCGCATTTATGGCATCGCGTCCGGGAAAACCCTGGAAGATCTTCGTGATGCCTGCCGAGGGCGGAACACCGCGTGAAGTGACTGGGGGCGACCACAACCAGGGCGATCCCACCTGGACGCCCAGCGGCGATTCGATCGTGTTTGCGGGAATGCCCTGGTTGGAATTCGGAGCCGCAGCCGGGGCCAACATTCACATCGCCTATTTGAAGACTTCCGAGATCTTGGATGTGCCAGACTCTGAAAATCTGTTTAGTCCCCGTGCTTCGCCCGATGGACGCTATTTGGCAGCGCTCTCCACGGACTCGACGAAGCTGATGCTTTTCGACATCGAAAAAAAGAGTTGGACGCAACTCGGAGTGTCGCGGTTCGGTTTTGAGAACTGGTCACACGATGGAAAGTATCTGTATGCGGAAGATTATTCCGACAAAACCGATGACCTGGTGCGGGTGAGCGTTCCCAACGGGAAAGTAGAGCGTCTCCTCAGTATCAAAGAAGTTCCGCGCGGCTTCGATCCGTGGGAGTTCTGGATCGGGCTGACGCCCGATGACTCACTTCTCATGATGCGGGATCGGAGTACGCAGGAGATTTATAGTTTGGATGTACGGTTTCCGTAGTACTTGGAAGCATCCCGAAAGTCGCGCACATGCCGAGGCTTCTTCATTGATTGACCAAACAATTTCGCACTACCGCATCGTCGAGAAGCTTGGTGGTGGCGGCATGGGCGTGGTCTATAAAGCTGAGGACACCGAGCTTGGCCGCTTCGTCGCACTCAAGTTCCTGCCCGATGAACTGTCGCGAGACCCACAGGCGCTGGAACGTTTCCGCCGGGAGGCGCGAGCGGCGTCGGCTCTCAATCATCCCAATATTTGCACGATCTACGAAATTGGTAAACACGGCGACCAGACTTTCATTGCCATGGAGTTCCTGGACGGCGCGACGCTGAAACATCTCATAGCAGGGAAGCCGTTAGAGAACGAAACCGTACTCTCTCTTGCGATTGAGATTGCCGACGGGTTGGATGCCGCGCATTCCCAGGGAATCGTTCACCGCGATATCAAGCCGGCGAATATCTTTGTCACCAAGCGCGGGCACGCCAAGATTCTAGATTTCGGGCTGGCTAAGGTCGGGGCGAAAGCTGGCTCTTCGGGCGAGGTTGCGTCTGCGAACACGATGACGGCCGCAATCGAGGAACAGCATCTGACCAGCCCCGGCTCAACGCTCGGCACGATCGCGTACATGTCGCCGGAGCAGGCTCGCGCTAAAGAGCTGGACACGCGCAGCGACTTGTTCTCTTTCGGCGCTGTGCTTTATGAGATGGCGACTGGCACGCTCCCGTTTCGCGGAGGCAGCTCCGCGGAGATATTCAAATCTATTCTGGATGCGGCACCGGCTCCGGCCTTGCGGCTCAATCCCGATATTCCCACGGAATTTGACCGCATCATCACCAAGTCGCTGGAGAAGGATCGCAACCTGCGCTATCAAAGTGCGGCCGATCTGCGAACCGATCTTGTGCGCCTGAAGCGTGATTTCGACTTCGGGCATTCGTCGAGCGCTTCCGCGGTGAGCAGTGTTACTTCGAGCTCGGCGGCCGCCGCTTCGGCTACGGCGGTTGTGGCACTGGGTTTTTCCCGCAAGAAGGTAGCCATGGGTGCGGGCGTTGTGCTACTCGCCGTTGCGGCGGCGGTCGGCGTGTACTTTGTGCGCCAAGCATCCGAAAGGCGCACGGTCAATTCCATCGCCGTGTTGCCATTTGTCAATGCGACCGGTGATCCAAATAACGAGTACCTCAGCGATGGCTTGACCGAAAGCCTGATCGGCACGCTCTCGCAACTGCCCAACTTTAAAGTCATGGCGCGGAGCACGGTCTTCCGTTTTAAAGGAAATCAAGAGGATCCGCGGCAGATTGGCCGGGATCTGCAGGTTGGCGCGGTTCTTATGGGACGCATCACGCAGCATGGCGACGAACTGGGCGTGCAAGCCGATTTGGTCAATACCGCCGATGGCACGGAGCTGTGGGGTTCGCACTATGCACGTAAGCAGGCGGACATCACGCAGGTGCAGAGCGATATCACCCGCGATATTTCGAGCAGCCTTCGAGTTCACTTGAGTGGCGACCAACAGCAGCGGCTGGGCCGTGCTGGAACCACGAACCCCGAAGCCTACCGGCTGTACCTGGAAGGCCGCCAGCTCTGGTATGGGCGTACGCCCCAGGGCCTCAAGAAGAGTATTGATTTGTTCCAACAGGCGATCGCCGCTGATCCGTCCTATGCGCTCGCCTATACCGGACTCGCGGACACTTACAACGTCGCTTCCAGCTACGGCATCGGTATTACGCCACGGCAGGCGCGTCTGCTGGCGGACGAAGCGAGCCGGAAGGCGCTCGAACTGGATGACTCCCTGCCGGAGGCCCACACTGCTCGCGCCGGCGCGCTTTCCATGGCGTGGCGGTGGAGCGAGGCTCAGCAAGAATACACACGCGCCATCGAATTAAATCCCAATAGCGCCGGCGCTCATTACTTCTATGCCTTTAGCTACCTGGTTCCGCTAAAACGGATCGATCAGGCGCTGGAGGAATTTCGTGTTGCCTTGTCGCTCGACCCGCTGTCTTCCATCGTCAACACGAATTATGCGACCGTGCTCATGGTGGCGCACCGTTATCCCGAGTCCCTTGCCCAATTCCGCAAGACTCTGGATCGTGATCCAGGATTCGGACCGGCCCACTACAAGCTGTCACAGCTCCTGGCGACCACCGGTCAGTTCGCGGAAGCGGTGCGTGAATTCAGGAAATACACAGACATTTCAGGCTCGTGGAGCCCGGACGCGCAAGGCTACAACAAACTAACACTCGCCGTGCCAGCCGAAGAAGATGACGTGGCAGCCGTCGCTGTAAGTTTTGCGCTCTTGGGAAATCGTGACAAGACATTCGAATACCTGGAGAAGGCTTTCTCCAATGAAGACGATGAAATCCTCTTCTGCATCCGCTATCCGGCGCTCGATTCCATACGCTCGGATCCCCGCTATGCGGATTTGATGCGCCGGCTCGGATTGCCGCAATAGAAGTCTCGGTCTTCTGGCTTCTTGTTCACCCAAAACGTGGAGTGGTTTAAGATAAAACGTGATGGGAAACATTGGCGCTTTCACGGCGCATGGGGATTCCGAGATTTGAGGTCATACCGAATGTGCAGGAATATAAGAACTCTTTTCAACTTCGATCCGCCGGTCACGGACGAAGAAATTCGTGCCGCGTCGCTCCAGTTCGTGAGAAAAATCAGCGGTTTTAACAAACCGTCGAAAGCAAACGAAGCCTCGTTCCTGGCTGCAGTCGATCAAGTAGCCGATGTCTCAACTCACTTTCTCCGTTCGCTGCAAACCAACGCGCCGCCAAAGAATCGGGAAGAAGAGGCTGCAAGAGCGAAAGCCCGCGCAGCCGAGAGATTCGGCGCTTGAGTCTATCGAGCATGTCCTCTGTCCACGATTTGTGGCTGGCCAAAAGCAGTCAAGTCAAAGAGAATGTCTTGACTTGTCTGTTACGTTCGTTTGTTGCCTACGTTGGCGAGTACACCCGTTCTTGAATCCCTCCTTCTATACTCATTTATGTTCACCATCGATAATTTCGATTGGACTCGGTGTGAGGGCGCACGTAAAGTTAGCTCGGGAGGGTGGCACGCGCAATTGCCGCGTGATTCGATCGCGGAAGTGTGTTTTGGCGGCTGGTCGTTTCAGCTTGTCTTATGATGACGAGGTAGGTGCTCCTACCGAATTTAGCGGATAAAATATGGAACCAGAGAGCCTGGGATTGGAAGAAAATCAAAGCGAAGTACAAGATTTGGATCCGACTGGCCACGCACGAGAAGTCATCCACGTCCTCCCTCTGGAGGAAATCGCCAACCTTGCCGCGGCCGAGGGCCAACCTGCCGAGACCCTGATGAACGTCGTCGCTTTGATTGCCAAGCGATTTGAGACCGACGTCTGTTCGGCGTATCTGCTGGAGCCGGACCGGGCCAATTTAGTTTTGGCCGCGACGGTTGGCCTGCGGCGGGAGTGTATTGGCAATCTCCGAATGGCGATCCACGAAGGACTGGCTGGCCTGGTGGCGGAACAGGTGAGGCCCGTAGCTGTGGAGCAGGCGCAGAGTCACCCGCGTTTCAAGTATTTTCGGGAAGCCGGCGAAGATGCTTATCAATCGTTTCTCGGGGTGCCGCTGATCGATCGAGGAGTTCTGCAGGGCGTTCTGATAGTGCAAACTATCGAGCCTCGAATTTTTCGTGAAGATGAGGTTCGCATGTTGGCTGAGGCCGCGGCCCAGGTC